>Ga0137359_10000202_pt1 | contig 46002 bp, 28 predicted proteins | sample Mad1_40_16metaG_FD_108281 | JGI IMG/M metagenome (GOLD analysis project Ga0137359, IMG submission 108281) | Vadose zone soil microbial communities from Angelo Coast Range Reserve, California, USA - Mad1_40_16 metaG | ecosystem: Environmental > Terrestrial > Soil > Vadose zone | place: USA... | reverse complement strand
TGCTCAATATGCTTTTTCTGCTCTGGAGTAAGACGAGCCTCCAGACGTTCTTTCTTTGACTCCTTTTCCATCTCGGCATGGGATGCCATACCTGCCTCCTAGCTTTCTAAAGTGTACGGTAAAACACCGTACATGTCAATTGGACTCGGCGCGGCCCTTGCAGACTTCCACGACAAATCGCAGGTAGCCCCGTTGCTTCAATTAGTTGCAAAAGACCTCGCGAGGCAGCACCACTTGATCACGCCCGAGGCGTTGTACGCGGCGTTCCGAAGTCTACGAAGGGACGACCTTGCCGTCTTCGCCTCGGATGAAAAACTCGCCCGATGGAAGCGTACTTCGACTGATACGGAAGTGGATTCAGGTGGGAGTCATCGACGAAGGCCGGCTTCTTGTGAGCAAAACAGGTACTGGAAACGGCGGACACAGCCAAGGAAACCTACCGCCTGACGGGATCTCCTCTACTCGGAGTTCAAACCACCTGCTGAGCCAACCCGTCCATGATTTACGTCGCAGTCGCCCGACCCTTAACCGCCGCAGCAGTGATTCCCACCCGTTACTGGACGACCAGGCCGTCTACTCGGAGCTTTCCGATCACGACACTAACGCGGTCTCCCCGCTTCACGTACTGACCCTTATTTGAGAAAACCATCCAATACGTCTTGCCGTCTTCCAGCTTGCCGGTCTGCCGTAACTGTCCGACCTTCTCCAAGGTTGGCACCACCAGCTTTACGCGGGCCCGTTCGTCAAGCAAATAAGTGTCCGCCTTTTTGTCCATGAGCGCCTTAGCCTTCTCTGCGTTGACCACACGGTAACTGAAGCGCAGCATTAAGCCAGAAGACACTTGCTTCACTCCGACGGGATCGACTCCCCACGTGACCTGGTAGAAGTTTCTGGCGCTTGGAGACAATCCAAACGCGCGGTAAGGGGATGCAGCTTTGTGAACGGGGGAGGGCACCGACGGGGAAGATTGTGTCGCCTTGGCTCCTGCTGCCGCATCTTTAGCGAGGGCGGATTGCGAAAGCGCGGTTGAAAGTAAAAGACCGCTGACTAGAATTCCGCTGAACAGGACCTGCATTGCATCGCCAACCATAACCTCAGAGAGTACCCGTCGATTCCGCATTACGCTCACAAGTGCCTCCGGGTGCAACTTACCGAACGGCTGACTGTTTTGATGCGCTCACACCGTTGGTCTCAGAAAACGAGACTGCTCGCGAGGAATCCTCGCGAGCAGTCTCGCAGACTTGCTTCTTAGCGTCCCGTGACAGCGAACAACTGAACGCCAAGTATGGTACCTAAGCCGTTGTCGGTGAAGACGTACGCTCCCGCACGCGTTGCAGCCGGAGTGGGTGGCGTGAAGGTTACGGTCAACGTGCAACTCGCACCCACCACCAGCCCAGCACCTCCGATCGGGCAGTTGTTGGTTTGTGTGTAGCCGGTTCCGGCGAAGGTGAGGTTGCTGATCACCACCGCTGCGCTACCCGCCGGTGCCGTATTGCTCACCGTCACGCTAGCAGTAACGACCGCCGTCTGGGTCCCGAACTGGAGGGTCGGAATCCCCAGAACAGTGCCCAGGGTGACACCGGTTGGAGCCGGGGTTGCCAGGGCAAAGCTGAGCCTGCCAGGGTTCACGCCCGTTCCGCTGAGGCTCACGGGCGAACCCGTCACCGCAACGCTCCCGGTGATGGTCAGCGTTCCCGTAAACGAAGTAGCAGCGTTCGGCGAGAACACCACATTAATGGTGCAAGTGCCGCCCGCAGCCAAGGTGCCGCCGCAGGTGCCTCCTGCCCCGCCGCCCGGCCGCGAGAAGCGAGCGGACGAGAAGGCCAGGGTAATACCGGTGAAGGTTGTACTCCCGGTGTTGTGCAGCGTCAGGGTTTGCGACGTGCTGGTCGTGCCCGTCGGGACATTTCCGAACGCCAGCGGTCCCCCGGTTGCGCTGACGACTGCAGCGTTCGTGGACACGAGTTCAACCGCTCCGATATCGAACCCGCCGCCTTGTGGCCGCGTGGTACCGAAGAAGTCATGGGTCACTCCTGCCGAGACGGCCGCATTGAACGCCGGCGAACCCGTCGCGATCGAGTAATTGCCCAGCAGTGCGCCGGAGAGCGGGTTTATTAGCGACAACGGGCCATACGACATGTTGACCCAATTGTTGCCTTCATCCACCGTTGCCGCCGGCGTCAGGTTGAAAACCGGATTGGGTAGAGTCGCATCCGCGATCCCCGGAGGCACGTCATAACCAAGTCCGCCATTCTCCGGTGGCACCCGCGCACCGTTGCAATACTGGCTCACCACGCCGGGGCTGGTTGGTGCGATGTTCCCATTGCCGCTGTAGGCGCCACTGAAGCTGGTCAGGATCGAATTCGCGGGACTCAGCATGAATCCCGAGTTGTGGTTGTTCGGAGCCGTGTCGCCACGGATGCCGATGTCCCAGTACTTGGGTCCTGGTCCGCTGGCGGCTCCCGTCGTCGGGCATTGGCCGGTGCTGGTCTGGTTCAGCGTCGGAACCAGCGTGACCACGTGCTGCTGGTTCAGGAGCGCCGGACCCAAATCGCCTACCGCGATGTTGAACGTGCGATTCTGCCAGAACAAGTCGTTCTTCAACACCGGATATGAGACCTGTCTGCACGCGCCATTGACGAGCGAACCTGGATATCCCGCTGGGCAGATCACCGTCTGCGGCAGCGAAGCGATCAAGTTCGACGTGTTGCGGATCGCCACCAGCCCCGCGACTTGGGGCGTCGAGGTCAGGACGGGATTGACGCAACTTGGATCCTGCGGCTGGGTCGGGTCGGGGTTCGGAGTACAGCCCGAACCGTTTCCGGATCCGGCGGCCGGCGGTGGTGTGTTGGAACTGGCAGCTCCGCCCGTATTAAAGAGGACTCCTGACGACGCCGTTGCATCGTTCGATACCACCGTGTTGTTGATGAAGTTCACCCGCAGCGCGTCCTGCAGCGAAACACCGGCTCCATCCCAGCCGGCCACGTTATTCGCAATGATATTGTTCGTGATGGTGACGTCATACCACCGAGCCGGACGAGTGGGGAAACGGCTCACCTCGGTTCCGTTGACGCCCTGCAGGCGCAGACCTCCGCCTCCACCGCTTTCCGCACTGTTGCCCTGGATAAGGTTCGAGTCGATGACTAGGCCCGGCCCGATGCCATCCGTCAGCTGCGGCGGGCAATCCAGGTCGACTGTGGCATTCTCGCAAACCGGGCCATCCGGAGGTGCGCCGGCAACCAGAACTCCGCCGCCGTAGGTCGGGACGGTCGGGTTGAAGCTCTGGTTAAAGAGGAACCAGTTGTTCGAGATATTACCGTTGTAACTGAACCCGAAGTGAGCAAAGCCGCCGCCGTCTCCGCCGCTCAGGTTGCCGCACACCCAGTTGTTGTTAAACCGGTAGTCGTCGGAACCGGTGCAGAAGGTCACACCGCCCGCTGCCTCAGGCGTGGTCGAGTTCAGTTCGTCGCCGTAAGAAGCGTTCTGCGTGATCGAGTTGTTATGGACATTCACGTTCATGTTGTAGCGGAACCGCGGCTGGGTACCGTCGGCATTCAAGGTCGGGTCGGTCGTTTCCATCTGGCCGACGGTGATGCCACCCGTCAGAGTTCCTGCATTGGCATAGACGCGGTTATTGGAGACTTCCATGAAGTGGTTCCACCCATGGAGGTAGATACCGCCGCCGCCCTGCGAGCTGTTGATGACGCTTATGCCGTCGATGCGCGCCGGGTTGCAGAGGAAGTTGCTGTGCCAGAGGTTGCAATCGGTGTTGCTGGAGGTAAGCGGAACACAGATGCCATTCGCGGTGCAATTGGCATCCGGAGAACGCACACCTTTGGCGAGCACTGTGACACCGGCGCCTTCGTAGGCTCCCATGAGTGTGGGCTCCTGCAAGAGTTCTGCAAGGTTCCCGTTGAGCGTAGGATCCCAACCCACCAGTGGCTCAAGGGGAATCGGATCCACCTGGCCCTGCATGGTCGATGAGCAAGAGAACGTGCTGTTGGGATCGAACGCGTTGCTGCTGCTGATGAAGCCGCCGTTAAGCGACAGGCCAAAGAGGCAGTTCACTTGCCTGCGCCACGTATCCATCTTTCCGGCGGGATGCGTGTTGGCGTTCAGCGTAACGGAGGCCGCGCCGACGCCTTGCAAGCGCACAGGTTTCCACATCAACAGCATCTCGTTATAGGTGCCGGGACCAACGATAATAAGATCGCCCGGAGTAGCGCTATCGATCGCGCTCTGGATCGCGTTGTTGGAGGTGTTTTCTCCGTTGATGAACGTGGGGGCCTTGCCGCCGACGGTCAGGGTAACGGTGTCGATCGACTTCTTGCCATTGCCAGCGGTGATGACCAGTTCGCCACAGCGTGCACCACCATTGCCGTTATCGCGCTGCTGGAGCGAGCACAGAGGCACTTGCGTCGAGGAGGTGTTTCCGTTAGGAACAGTGACCTGGATCTGGTTATCGCTCCAGGACGTGATCGGTGCTGCCACGCCGCCGATCGTCACGCTGGAAATGGAGGTACAACTACCCCCAGTGTTGGTGCACTGCGTTCCGAAGCCGTAGTGGCGAGTTACTGTTTTTTGATTGAACGGAGTTGTCGTCGCCGATGGTCCGGAGTATGCGTTGTTAGCGACCAGTATTCCCGGGCCATTGGTGGGCGCCAGCGCGTTGATTGTCAAGGTGTGGCCGGCTACACTGACCCAGGGTCCGGCGCCGCCGTTGTTCGAGTCGCCGGTCACGCTCGCGATCGCGGGCGTGGCATCCGGATAGGCGCAATCCACCGGGTTGTAACCCTCCGCGAAGGCCGCAGTGGGAATGACAGGGGTATCCATGTAGGCTGTCTGGCCAGGCATGAACGACCACTCGTAGCAGAAGTCACTGTAATTCGAGTTGTACGCTGGATCGGTGATCATCGTGCCATGGGGACCCGGAATCGGACCCGGATCGTTCATGCAGGTGATCATCATGGTGGGAGCGTAGCCCGTCGGGTTGGGCGGATTGACTTCCCAGGTCGAGTAATTCAAGCCGTCGAAGAATCCCCACTGGTCGCTGTAGGTGCGGGAAATCTCCACGCCATTGAAGTCCTTGAAAGAAACAGGCAGGTTAGGAACCGCAAACTTCTCACCGAAGGCGGGCGAGAACGGATCGAACTCGGAGGCGAAGTCGTCGGTGATGATGCCCGAGAAGTGCGCGGCCACGTGGGTCGAGCTGAAAATCCAGAACTTGGCGAGCGAGGAAGTCTGGTCATCGAGCTGGACTTCCTTGCGATCGCACAGGTGACGGCTCGCTCCCGCGAAGGGCGCCACTTCCTGCGAACCCGGAAAGAGGCTGATGAAGTCCGGGACCACACGGAGTGCGCCGACGCACGGCCAAAAGGTCTCCACGCTGCCGGTATCACCCTCGTGGCTGGGGAGCATCGTGCGTCCCATATCCTGGGTCGGATTCTGCGGGTTGTTGGGATTATAGGTGCTGCCGACCGCGGCCTGGTCGGGCAGGATGAAGATGTTGCCCAGGCCTGCGAACTGCTGGGTCACCGGAGCAATGTAGTTGTCCCCGATGAGAATGTTCTTGTCTTCTTCTTTAACCAGTTCGTAACCCGGGGGCACGATCATTTCGACCACGTATTTACCGTCGGGCAACATCGGCAAACCATCGGTCGGATTGGCAACGCAGATCGTGCAGTTCGTGCCGGGTTGTGCTCCAGGCGTACCGTTCGTTGATCCGACACCTTCCGGTATTCCCGTCTGCGGATTTCTACCGATGATGCTGGGGAACTGGTACATGCCATCGTAAGGCGCGGGTTGCACCTGGTTGAAAGCGTGCATACCGTCGTAGCACTTGAACTGGCTGTTGTTGGGCAGCGCAGTACCGGGATTGAGCCACTGGGTGCTGCCCTTCAACGTAAAGAAGAACGGGCTGGTCGCATCCTGACCCGGACAGTTCATGTTGGGAACGCCATCGGAACGGAAACCCTGCGCCCAATCGTCCCAGCTGGTGGTCTTGGCCGTGTCCACCAAGGTGAGGCTCTGGGTTCCGTCCGGAGCGGTCGTTTCCTGGTACAGATTGATGGTTACGCCCGGCACATCCGGCGTCCAACTGGTATGGATGAGCAGTGCTGGATCATCGAAGGGCCGCGTCGATGCGTAAATCACTTCGCCGTGAATGCCGCCGTTCTCACCTTTAGCGTAGGGCGTCTTACCGAATTCAACAAACTCGGCGTTGCCGATATAGCCTTGCCAGCCCTCGGTCGTGATCCATGGCGGGTCAATGCGGCCACTCGAACCGCCTGCGCCGCCACCATTGGGCAGATTCAAGCGATTCTGGGATTTGCAATCAGCGTCTGCGCAGTACACCGCGCCCGGTACGCGCAGATTGTTGGGGAGGGGGATGGCTTCCGTCGTGTTCACGAGGTGATCGGCAATGTTCGAGTTAGCTCCGCCGGGAGTACCGTCGGCAGGGCCGCCTGCGTCATAGACCACGTGGACACCTGTCTGCTTGTAACGCGTGCTGTCAGCCTCAACCACCACCCAGTTGAAGAACGGGAAGATCTCGTTAAATCCGGCGAAGCCGTTGAGATCGGTGTTGTTGAAATTGGAATAGCTACCATCCCGAAAACGCACGTTGGTGGGAAGCAGCGTAAGCCCCGGCTCAGTGGGATTGCCTTGTGAGTCGATGTTAGAGACACCATCGCCGTTCAGATCAAAGTAACTCCGGGTGTAAAGACTCGTGCGCCATTGCTGCATCGGAACGTCGCCCATGTTGACCGACTGGCCGCCCTTCACCGCGACTGGGAATGACAGCCCGTCGACCAGCAGGTCGTTCCATTGATCGAAGACCGTGATTCTCCAGCTGCCATCGGGAATCCCGCTGAAGCTGAAGTTGCCGTTCGCGTCGCACTTGGTGAATGCGAAGTCCTCGGCATCGGGATCGCCCAGGCTCACGTAGCATTGCGTGAAGCTGTTGGCGGCGTAATTACCGCTGCTATAGAGCCGCTCGTCGGGCGAGCGGCTGATGCGCACGGTCGTAACCGTACCCGAAACCGAGTTGTTGCAGGTGGTCTTAGCGCAGACTCCCGCCTTGCGGCCGTTGATGATGGCCGGATTCGCAAATCCGATCGTCACGTGATAACCGGCAGGTCCGAACTCCTGGAAGTATGCCGGTTCACCTTGCTTGATGAAGGCCTCGTGAGGCTTGGTTCCGTCCAGAGTGTTGGTCTGCAGCCATTCCTCTCCGTGGGCAATGCGGTCAGCTCCTGGCGTCGCCATCACTTCGTAGAGGCCGGGCATCAGGTTGGCGATCACCGCCTGTCCTTCGAGAGGCGACGGCGTGGCACCGTCCGACTCAAAGTGCGGACAGGTGACAATCATGCCCACCAGTCCGTCCGACTTGGTAGTAATCGGACACGCATTCAGTCCCGTGGCCGGATCGAGCGTGCCCGCCAGGCTGTTCGACAATGGCATGTTGAACATGTCGTACGTCATCTGTCCGGTGGAGTCGCCAAAGCCGCCCGCCTGGTCGAAGAGTTCAAGCTCGAATCCGCCCAGTCCGGCTTCCTGCGTGGCCAGCGCATCAACTCCGCCGCCGGCATCGTTCTCACCGTTCAGCGGCCAGTCATCCTCGAACACGAACGCCGCAATTTGGGCCGGTGGGAATGGCGTTTCCTGCAACTTCACATCGACCGCTGTTTGTCCGTGGGCAATCGGCGCTCCGCCCATGCCGTGGCCGCAGGTGCCGGTTCCAGGAGCGAAATCCGCGCCGCCAGGACCCGAGGGACAGTCCTGAGCGATGCTGAAGGACCTGGTCTTTCCGCCGCCCAGGTCAACGGGCGCACCTGCTCCTGAGGAGAACGAGTTGCCGGCGTCGCCCGGAAGAATCGAGATGTAGTAGTACTTTTTCGGGTCGAGATGTACATCACCCGGCTCGACTGGAGCCTGTTGCGCGGCATCCGTACGGCAGATGCCGTCGCCGATATCGCACACGGCCGGCAAGTGCGCTCCAGCTGAGTCGACGAGTGTCTGTCCAGCCTCGCACGCTACGGTACCCACGCAGCCTGACGCAACCAACGGCATATAGCTCGAGTGGAAATTGGTGCCCAAACTCGGCACCGGCAATGGCGGACAACCCGCCGGCCTGGGCATGGTATTCACCTGGCATGCAGGATCGATTCGGAACGTGCGGTCTTCTTCGATGATCCAGCGGTAGTCGGTAATCTGAACGGGATTCTTTCCTGGCAGAGTGCTCGGAGAATCAAGCACGCGGACGGCGAGATTGCTGCGGCCCTCGAACGTGACCGTGACGGTCGCTGCCGATGCACTCGGCGTGTTCTGCGTGTTGATAGCGCTGTACTGGAACGTCACCGTTGCCGTGGCCGTGCCGGTCGGAATGGTCGTCGGTGTCGCAACAAAGGAACCATCCGGGTTCAGAGTGACCGTGCCGTTCGTCGCAGGGAAAGTCTGCGGCGTCTTCGGGCAACTCGTTGTGCCGCTCGGAGCCGCGCACAACGGGTGTCCCTGTGGATCGATATCGTTTGCCAGGACCCCGGGAGGCGCAATCTGCAGCCTCGATGCGACGGTGCTGTCGTAGGCATCCGAGTTGGCCGTGGGCGCACCGCCGATGCACGTGCCGGTGCACGCACCCAACGTAACCGTAGCGATCATGGTCGCGGGCGAGGAGCACGTGGTGCCGGTTACAGTTCCGTTCGCGCAATAGGTGAACGTATCGCTTGTAGTTCCCGCATTCGGCACATAGCTAAATGTGCCGTCAGGATGCAGGATTAGCGTGCCGCCAGTTGGCGGGGTGAGGACTACTACTCCGTAAACGCCAATGTCGTTGGCAATCACGCCTTTGCCGGAGTCCGACACAGTCAGTGTTGTACTGGGTAACAGAGCGTAGGTGTCAGGATTTGCAGCTGCTCTAGCGCCGATGGAAGGCGCCAGACTCGCGCCATTTGCGCCGATGTAGGCCTGCATACCGCCATCGCGCTGGTTGTTGGTGGACAGGCTCAATGCGCGATCGAAGACCGCCAGCGCAGGAGCGCCGGCAGCCGGGGCATTGATCATCACGTCGTAGGTTTTGCCTGCGGCCAGAAACACTTCGCTCTGAACTCGCGGAGTCCCGGGCAGAACATTGCCGTCTTCGGCGATCAGGGAGAATCCAGGTGTCGCCGAGGCCCCTGTCTGCGAGCCTACGATCGAAGGCACGTGCATGCGCAACCCTGCGTTCACAAAGCGCACGAGAATGCTGCCGGTTGCACTTGCAGGGGCAGTGGCGAATAGAGAAGGCGCCGTATGAGTCCGGTCAAAAACCACACCGTTGACCAGGTAGTAGCGCGGGTCGTAGTTCACGGCTGGCGGATAGCAGGTCAGATACGTCGATGAGTTAGGGTTTCCACAACCGTTCGGCTGGCCGGACCACACAGCGGTCTCGCTGAAGCCTGTCTTGGCCACAGCTAGGGCTACGGTGGCGTTCTGGACGGGATCGATTTCACTCAGAACCAGCGGGATTTCAGCGTTATAGGACACGGCGGGAGTCGCGCCGGTGGCTGGATACGCTGTTCCCGCGGTCGCTCCTGCGGGCGCGGCTGTGACTACCAACACGCCGTACAAGCCCATGGGCCCTTGAATGGACGGGTGTGTGCCTGACTCAATCAGGTAAGTGCCCGGCTTCAGATTGGCCCAGGTCAGTGCAGTGGTCGCTCCAGTCGCCACTTCCGTTGCGAAGGATTGAACGCGATCGTTTTGCGCCGGCGGGGTAAAGGTTGGGTCGCCGGCTGCTGGCGGAGTAGAGCCCGCGATGGGCCAGGTGGCCACTTGCGTCGCATGATTTGGGCTCGGGGTTCGTGTCGGAGTCGAGCCCAAACCGCCCCCCACTTGGCCCACGATCACCAGCGAAGTCGGGATCCCAGTGGACGCCCCGGGAGGCGTGGGCAAGCTGTTGGTCAAATTGATGGTCAGGCTGCCCGGGGGTACCGTGATCACCACCGGCGACCAGCCCGTCGCGCCCGGGTTCGAGGCAGCGCAGGTGGCCGGCGCAACTGCAGCCGCGCTGCAACTGTAACCCCACATCGGCACACTCTGGCCGTCGGGCAAAGCTATGCTCGTCGGCGCTGCTGTCAGACTCACGGACTGGGCGACAGACGCAGCCACCCCGAGGAGGAGAATTGTCACCGCGAATACCGCCGTCTTAAAGGTTACTTTGAGATAGTTCGATCGCATTTCTCTTCTCCTCGTAATCAGTTCGCTTCATTAATAAGGAAGGCCTGGGGATCGACGAGCATCATCATCATCATTCCGCCAGGGAATATGTTGTTGGTCGTGATCTCGCGCTCGTTGTGCGAGTGCCACATGAAAGCGAAGCCGGCTTCACCGGTGGGAGAGTTCGCGATCGTGCCGGACGGTGGAGTAGTACCGGTGACGCCGGTAGCGCGGGTGGTGGCATCTGGACCGAGGTAGGCACTCCCGCCGTACCAGGCGCCATTCGTCAAGATATTTGCGTCGGGAAGAGTGACCGGACCACCACTGTTGACATCACCGAAGGGATGCGACTCGAGCCCGATTGTGTGGTCCGCACACCATTCGTAGTAATTCGGTGCCAGCGGATCGGCCGTGTAGTACCCGTTTGGATCCGGTGTGCATACCACCGGCTTGTTCAAGTAAGAGGGAAATGCCTGATCGGTATACACGCCGCCCGGTTTGTGACCATAAACGTCCCAGTTCAGTCCCTTGCCTGTCCAGTAAAAGATGCCGTCCATCGCCAGGCCTGGGGTTGTGGTCGTCGTGAATAGCAACGGTCCGGCAAGCTTTGTTGGGTCGGTGCGACTCAGAATCAGATTCCCGTCGCGAGCCAGGATGCGCACGTGGTTGCCGTGCTCGTGGAAAGGATGTTGCCAGCGTCCCGTGCCCAGAACGCGCAGCAGCACCAGTTCGCCCGGATGCATGTGAGGATTGCCGTTGTAGGGCTGGTGCGGATACTCTGCCGCGTAATTGGTGTCCATGTCATCAGGCATGGAGCGGCCGTTAATCATGAAATAAGCCGGGTGGTAGGGCTCGGTCGCAATGGCGTCCATGTTGACCGCGCAACTTGTGCCGGGACTCACTGTGCAGTTGGCGATGGCCCTCGCCTGGTCGTGGATCCTGGGGTCCATCTCGGAGAACTGGAACAGGTACTCGCGGTCGTAGCAGCTGGAGGAAATGTCATATGCGGAAGCTGCCAGTCGATAGTCCGGCTGCCCATCGGGAAGGTTGGTGGCAAGCGCATGGCAGCCGGTTCCGCTTTGGGCGGTCGCAGGCAGGACGACGATGGCGCCATACAATCCCATCTCGACCTGCAGGTCGGCTTGCGTTCCGCTGTAGTAGGCACGCGTGCCCGGCGTCGTAGCGTTGAAGGTGTATGTTACGGAGCCGCCGTGGGCCGCTTCTTGCGCGAGCGACCCAGAGACGCCGCCCGTAGGGGTTACCTGGAACCCGGGGAACAGGATCGAAGTGTTGCCTGCCTGGACCGGCAGATTGTTGGCGAGGGTGACGGTTACCGTGTCCCCTTCGTGCACGATGAGCGTGGGTCCCGGGATCTGCATGGTGTTGCAAACGCCACCCGTGATCGCAGCCGGAGCAAAACCGGTGGGCGCGACGCGGCAGCCATAGCCGAAGGAATAGACCATCTCTCCGTCGGGCTGGCTGATGTAGTTCGCCTCTGCGCTTAAGTCGAAAGAAGGACCGGTGATGCCAGGGACCGCGGCATGAGCCGCCGTGGTCAGCAGCGAGGTCAGCGCCATCACCGCGGCGGAAAGGAGTCGGGTTATCGCGATGTGCTTATTCATGTTCGTTGGGCTCATTGCTGCTCTCCTAGTTCGTGCACGCTTTGGTAAGGGGGTCGACGCTGCCGCAGATGTGAACTTCCGTCATCAGCCCGCCGAAGTTCTCGGCGTCGTTGGAAAGATGGTCGAGGTTCGGCGTGTATAGGTAGTAGGTCTGGCCGCGTTTGTAGGTGTTTGTGTCGCTCGCATCCAGAATGACGTCCAGCGATTCACCGCCGCCCAGAGTGATCGAGTTGCTGTAGTACGTCATGTCACTCCCGGCCAGATCGCGTAGCAAGCGGGCATTCAGAGCGATCACGTGCATGGGAATTCCCAGCGAGGCCAGCGTCTGATACTCCGACACGTCCAGATCAGAAATGCGAAGCAGAGCTTTTCCACCGGCAGGAATGTTGATGATGGCGGGCAGGGGCTGCGAAAAATGCATGGCGCCATCCGCGGACGGCGTCTGCATCGGGCCCGCCGTGATTGTGTCCGGATAGCTGCGCCCGTTCAGCAAGAAGTATTTGTCCTTCATATCGGCGAAGCCTTCCGGGTTGAAAGTCATCCCAACGAAGTGGAAGTTGGGATCGAACCCGTGAATCTGGAGTGGATACTCGACGTCGTAGTGCGTGGAGCCGTCGCCGTCGTTGTAGGCGTAGCCACCGGTCGCCGCCCGCGTGACCGAATTGGAGGATGGCAGTGGCGAGGAACAGAGAATGTCACTACCACAAGCGGTTCGCAGGTCGCTCTGTTGCGCCTGGAGTCCTGCATAGAGGCTCGCCCCAGTAGCCAACCGGTTTTGCCGAGGACGCACGTAGAGTTGCCCCACCATGCCCATTTGCAAGTGCTCGGGCGGCGTGATGTGGCAGTGCCAGAAGTAAGTGCCCGCGTCCGGCGCTAGGTAGTAGTAGGTGAAACTGCCGCCAATATTGATGGCGACTGATGCATCGGGCACGCCGTCGTAGAAGGAGGAAGCGTTCGGGTAGCCATGGAAGTGAACCGTGTGCTGCTCGAACAAGTCCGGCCGCATGATCATGCCGACGTTGGTGAGAGTCAGGAAGAATTCGTCATCCTCGTCGATCGCGATCATCGGCGCCGGGATATTCCCGTTCATCACCCCCACATCCATGATGGGGCGCGGATCTACATGCCCGGTGAGAGCGCCTCCGGCGTTCGGGTCCGGAACGAGCCCTACGGCGCCGTTGAAGTTGGGGTTGCTGATCGGGTCCCCAACGGTATTGAAAACCGCGAGCGTCTGGGTGCCGGGCAGGCCACTCCGGATGTCGGCCAGTCCGGAAAGAGGGCCGAATGCAAACAGGTACGTCTGCGTGCCATCGGCCATGGTCGCGTAGCCGTCTCCACCTGAGATCTGCTGACACTTGATCTGGCCCTTGCTACTGTCACTGGCGTTGGGGTGAAGGGCGGTCGTGGCGGGGCATTGCACCCTGAACGACTGCGCACTCACTGCTACTGTCGTAAGACAGATAAGAAGTATCGGCATCCAAACCTGGCACGGCCTTCTCATGGCTTTCTAGCCTCCTTCTTTGCCCGAGGGCGCCGGCTGCGCCCTCTCTTGACCTCGAACGAAACGCAAGACGTTTGCGCCTTTTGCTGAATCGACCTCAGCTCAACCTGGGCAACCGTCCCCACGGATTGAGGCGCCCGCGCATCAGAGCTAACTCGCGAAAAACCAACTGACTGCTGATCAGTTCTATTGACATTTGCAATCATTTGCGCTCAGAGGCTTGTCAATCGGAGAACTCGCTCTCCACAGACAAGACTCTCCCGATGCGTGAATCAATCAGCCACGCACACCTCCGGTGCCCGAGGAGCGACACTATCGCCCTACGTTCACCGACGACACTGAATTTGGCTTATGAATCCGTCGGATTCAGGGGGATTTATCCGATGCGTGTTACAAAACGTTGGGGGAACGCTTCTATCGCACTTTCCGCTGCTACCGAGGGCGAAGCATTTGTCCACACTTCATTTGCCTCAGACAACGTACCAGTCGACGCAGAGTGTAAAGTTGATGTTTCCAGGGTGTCAAGGTGGGGAACGTCGATCTTCCAGAAAACTTGCAATTCTTGCATTCGCGGACTCGCCTTACACGAGGTTGACTAGCTGAAAAGGTCGCAAACGGTTCCGTGCGAATTTTCGCCGAAGCACTGCAGCCTGCTCTCGCTCCTTCTGACCACTTGAGATCTCTCATTCCTCCCCTCAAGCCCGTGCGCGGTGCGTTTACCTGGCACTATTCAGCTTTCAAGTTCGATCCCGATAAAGTGCTCTTGACACGGAGGAGAGGCTCTTGCACAATCCGGTAGACGTCACCTTAGGCGCCGGATTCCTCACGACAGCTCCCCCAAAATTGCAAATAGAGGAACAAGCAAGCCTAGCGCGGCGCGCCAGATTGACTCAGGAGGGCTCAGCAAGGCTCACCGGCTTAGACGCTCCATAAACCTGTACAGACGATCGCCGTCCATGTGAGTGCGCCGTGCGAGGTGGCAGCCCTGAGCGTATGTTGAGTTCGTACAATTCCACTGCCAAGGACGTTCGTAAAGCAGGCTCCCACCGATCATCTTTCTCCTTGATCGCAGTTGCCTCCGGCATGACAGCGCTCCTGGTAACGGTTGCTGTCCTGCAATATCGATGGACGACGCAGCTGAATGAGGCCGCGGAAGCTCGCATTGGAAGCGGCCTACAGTCCTCAATGCTGGCTTGGAATCTGGATTTCTATGGTGAGGTGTCCGCGATCTGCGTTGCCTTGCAAGTGGGTCCAGACTCAGGGGCACGGGACGGTTGGAATGATTATCTTCACCGTTACGCGGAATGGAGTGCAGCGAATGATCCCGAGTCTTTGGAGAATATTTACAAAAATCCAGACTTGGTTGAGAACGTATATATCTGGGAGACCAGCCGAGCGGCGAACGCCCGCTTGTTACGTTTCAGTCCCGACACCAGGACGTTCGAGGCTTCCAAAGTATCCCAAGACTTGCGGCCTCTGCTTGGCCGCCTGCGCGAAGACTCCTCGAGTCTTCCACTCGCTCTAAATGCCTGGAAATTTCGTGATCCATCCTCCGAGCGCCACGGGAACGGCGTTCGGGTTTCCCCATTGCATCTGCTTCGTAGCAACGCCATTACGGGGTGGCAGTTCGATGCGAACATCCCAGCGATCGTGCACCCGATCGTTCGTCCCGCTGGCCGCCGGGTATCAGGCATTCAGAACCCGGTGGATTGGATTGTAGTTGTTCTTAATCTTAGTACAATTCAGAAAAAGATCCTCCCTGATCTGGCGAAACGATATTTCGACAAGGGAGAAGGACTTGAATACAAGTTGGCGGTAATTGCCGCCGGACCAACGCCTCGTTTGATCTACTCCTCCGATCCTGGATTCGGCGACCAAAGCGTCGCTGCATTTGATTCAACGATGAATATTTTTGGGCCTCCGCCGGAAAGCGTTGAAGGACACTTTTGGGAAGGTGTTAAGAACAGCCAGTCTGTTCGAAGTGAGGAATGGCACAGGTTTGCGGGGCCGGTTTGGTTTCCGGTGGTCCAGTACACGTCCCACGCGGAGCCCTGGATGCTGGTTCTGAGACATCGTACCGGTCCCCTCGAAGCAGCGGTGGCAAACCTGCGACGCAGAAATCTAATGACCGGCGGCTTGGTGCTTGTTTTGCTCGCTGCCGCCATGAGTATGCTGGTGATCGCGAGCAGGCGGGCCCACAACTTGGTGCAGCTACAACTAGCCTTTGTTGCTTCAGTTTCTCATGAGCTACTTACGCCTCTGGCGGCGCTCTACTCCACGGGACAGAATATCAGGGACGGGTTGATAGAGGGAAAACTCCAGTTGATGGTCCATGGGTCGATCATTACTAGCCAGACGCATCAACTCATGGATCTCGTGAGTCAGATTTTGCTTTTTGCTTCCACAGAGAGCGGGATGAATCGGTACGTCTTGCGCCCTTTACAAGTTAAGGAGATTATTCAATGCGTTCTCAAGAACGTGGCGGTACTGGCCGTCGAGAAGGGATTTGACATCGAGCAACGAGTGCCGGCCTGCCTGCCTTGCGTCATGGGTGACCTGTCGGCGCTTTCCCACTGTCTGCAAAACTTGATCGTGAATGCGATCAAGTACAGTGGGAAAAACCGCTGGATTGGAATCTACGCCGAACTTGGTCAGGCAGCGGATGACGCCGACGAAATTCGGATTAGTGTTCAGGACCATGGAGTTGGTATTGAGGGTTCAGAATTGCCAAATGTCTTCGAACCCTTTTATCGCACTCCGAGCGCTATGGCTGCCCAGATACACGGAACGGGTTTGGGATTGGCCGTGGCAAGGCGCATCGCGAAAGCCCTTGGGGGAGAACTGACAGTAGCCAGCGAGCTTGGAGTGGGAAGCGTTTTCACCCTACACTTGCCGGTAACCGATGATCTGGCTACCGTGAAGGAGCCCGTGGTGGCCGTCGGAGATTTGGAGGGCAAAGATGAATGAGAACATCTTGTTGGTGGAAGATGAAGCAGCATTACGAACCGCACTCCAAGTCCGCCTTCGCTCCGAGGGCTACATTGTAAATATTGCCGAAGACGGGGAGGAAGGGTTCGAAAAGGCGACTACTCTGCCTTTCGACCTGATCATCTTGGACGTTATGCTGCCGTATCGGAATGGATTAGACATTTGCCGTGATCTTCGGCAACTCGGGATGGCGACCCCCATTTTGATGCTCACCGTGCGTGACCGCGTCTTGGATAAAGTGGTGGGGTTCAAACTCGGCGCAGATGATTACGTCACAAAACCATACGAAGCAGATGAACTTGTTGCCCGGGTCGAGGCATTGTTACGCCGTGTCCCCGTCCGAATGGGCCAGGGTGTTCACGAGTACGGCTCTATTCGCGTTGACCTCCGACGCTCGGAAGTCACTCGAGCTGGCGAGCCCGTTGCGCTAACCGCTCGAGAGTTCCAGCTTCTGCGCTACCTTATAGAACGAGCAGGAGTCACGGTTCCCCGGGCCGAACTCCTGCGCTCGGTCTGGGGTTATGACAGCGCGGCTCTTACTCGTACCGTCGACTTTCACGTCGGCAGCCTTCGGCATAAGCTGGAAGATAACTCCAAGCACCCCGAACTCATCGTGACGGTTTCCGGGGTTGGGTATAAATTCACAGGGTCTCAATGATCTGGGTCGAGCAATCGCTGACTGCCTCGCTGCGATATGTTACACCTCTGACTTTGCTAGACAATCCCGCTCCGACTGGATCAAGAACTCCCGCGCTCTCCCTACTTCCAGTTCCGCTCAGTCGAGTCGACACATGCAAGAATTGCAAGTTTGTTGAAAGATCGACGTTCCCAGTCTTGACACTTGAGAGTATCGATCTTAGACTCCGCGTCAAGTGGTACGCTGGCTGAGGCTAACGAAGAGATATAAGTGGCTTCGTTGTCAGTAGCAGCAGAAATAGTGCGGCAAAAACGTCCTCCCTGACGTTTTGTACCGGGCATCGGACCAATCCCCTGAATCCGAAACGTTGATAAGCCCAATTAGGCGTCGTCGGTAGCGTACGGTGCAAGTGTCGCTTCTCGGCTACCGGATGTGTGCGTGCTGATTGATTCACGCAGCGGCCATCATTGCTGCAGTGGACCGGTAGGGTAGCCTGAAGCTTTCCGGGTCAACCGCGGCGAAGGTGAAACTGGATCGTGGAGGCTAAGAAGTGAGCACTCGTGAATTCCCCGACATGCGACGTCGATCGATTCCCGTTGAACCTTGCACGCCAGGGCTGCACGACAACCCCGAACTTCGTGTTTCCGGGCTAGGGTCGGTGCATTCGCAACCCGAGGATTCCGCCGGGCGGGGGCGGGCGTGCCGGGACGAATCCGCGAACACATGGCAGAAAGATTCCGGTTTAGATCCGGTTCGTACTGTCTCGGCGGTGTTGCAGGCACTCGATTATCTCGGGATTGGCTGGATCGCGTGTAACGCATCAGGCGGGATCTTGGGTATGAATCGGACCGCCGAGCACATCATCAAAAGCCGCGATGGGCTGGCACTCAATTCTGATGGAGAGCTGTGCACGACCCAAGTAGGAAACGAGGCCTTGGCCGAGGCTGTGAGGTGGCCAGCCGGGGAAGGGATCCGGAGGACATCTGGCTGTCAAGACACTGCGTTGGTCCTACGACGATCCTCAGGGAAGCGGCCGCTGACATTGTTGGTGCGTTCCGTCAAGCAGATACCAACAGGGTCCGTGACTCTGATGCTGATCCTGGATCCGTCACTCCCGTTCAGAACGACGGAGGTAGACCTGTCTCAACTATACAGTCTCACTCCCAGAGAAAGTCGACTGGCGATCCTATTAATGGAGGGCGGTGCATTGAAGGATTGCTGTTGCACATTGGGCATTAGTCTCTCAACTGGGCGGGCCCATCTTAGGCGGATCTTCAGAAAGACCCGTGTCCATTGTCAAGGCGAACTGGTCTCGGTATTGATCAAGACCATTGGGCTCACTCGATTAGGCAGTCTCGGAGTGAGCCTGGGGTAGTATATCGTTTGATCCTTCGACCCAAAACCCCGAAGGGCACCACCCCACTCGATCAGATCCTGTCAATATTACCCGATCGGAGAGTGCGGCTTGAAAAACAATTTCGTTGATCTTCCGACCACAGCCCGAACACTCTAGTTTGCGGTTCCCCCGCTTGCGGCGTACCCACAGACGTAGAGTCTTGGCTGCTTCGTTGATCTCGTTGCGATAGACCCTGTACCTCGGCCATCCCAGAATCTTTGTCCATTCGCTCTCGCTCATCCTCCCGAGCGTACTGAAAAATTCCCCCTCGAAAACCCCCGTTAATCGATGAGTTATTCAGATTCCTGCAGAGCTGTTTTTATGTCGAGAGTAGATGGGATCTCGTTGCTTATAAGAGCATTCGAGGATTTCGAGCAAAGACGCGAAGAGGCGGGGAAGACTGCGAGTTCTCGGTAACCGTGTCACTCTTGCTCTGAATCTGAGCGGCGAGCCTAACTGCCGTCGTCGGGGCGACATCTCGCCGTGCTCTTGTTGCTTAGTAGCCCTTCGTATGTCCCTTCCCCGAGCTGTCCGTTGCATCGAATTCCAATATCGATTTACGATACTTCCTTGCAACGATTCAGGTAAACGGAATTCGTAGCGAGGATTTGAGTCAGTGTTTGGCGCGATTCGAATCGGGCTAATACGGAAAGCACAGGAAGGTCTTTGTCCCAAAGATAAACGTGAGCAACGAGACTACATCGCGTCGGGACTTTCTGAAGCGAATCGGAACTGCAGGAGCCAGCAATGAGTCGCTGACAATCGCCACTCGCGCTCGTGAGTTGTTGAGCAGGCATTCATAGTCCGCGGATTTCAGCAGAGTGTTTACCGGAACAGGGACTGCTCCAATCTTGATCGCACCGAAGAAGCTGGCGGCAAATTCCGGTGAATCTAACGGCAGCAAGAACGCGCGCTCCTCGATGCGTACGCCTAGCTTTCGCAGCCCGTTTCCAACCTGGTTCACGCGCTCAAAAAGCTGGCAATAGGTAACATGAACCTCTCCGCATTCGTTTGCTACTTTGTCGGCGCGGCCCTCTTTGATATGACGGTCTACGAAGTGGGATGCCGTGTTGAATTCATCAGGAAGAAATATTGGGGCAACTGAACTCATAACCTAATCAGCTCTGCAGAGACCGCGGCTTCTCTCATCTTAAAGACCATTTTCATCACATGCGAGTCTTTGTGTTCATTTGGGACAGGCGGCGCCGCTGTCCGCCCATTGCCTCACTTTTGCAGAAAACTCGTCATGGCTCATCGGGACCGGCAAGCTGCCCTCACCTGGGTCCCAGGTCCACATCACCAGCTTGTCCGAGGTCAGGTGCTGGACGAGTTGATCAACGTTCCGGTTCTTGTTTTGTTGTGGTCTTTGATCGACTGGCAAATCTGCGCGTCGGTCAGTCCCTGCCAGATCATGGGTGTCTTCGCAGGCGGCAGGCCCCAGTTGGGTGCGCCGGTGGCAAATGTGCTCCAGCTAGATTGTGGTCTTGATGACAGGTGCCGCATTTCTCGGCAGTCACTCCGTGACCCGTCCGGACCCCGCCGCACGTTCATGGTGTGCGGATGTCCGTCATCGCCCTGCCGCGGAAAGTCTCCCTGCGAATGACAGGTCATACAGCGCGGGTGCCGTAACACGGGAACAAACGCTGTGAAGAGAGCTCCCTCGTGGAGCGGCTGATTGCAGAAGCCGACCACATCATCTTAGTTGTGCGCGTATTTCGTCGGGTGGTTCCTTGTCCCGGTTGCACCCGGCCATCCTATCGTATCCATAGTTATTACGAGCGGCGATTGGCCGACCTGCCGTAGAACGGAATCCCGGTAAAGATTCGACTGCGGACGCGCCGCTTTTTCTGTGACACGGAGGATTGCGCCCAGCGCATCTTCACGGAGCGGCTACCGGAGACAACGGAAGCCTACGCACGTCGCACCCTCCGTATGGAACAGGCTTTGCGCCGGCTGGCACTCGCCCTGGGCGGTTAAGGCCGGGGCACGCACGGCACAACGGCTCGGTCGTGCGATCAGCGGGGACACGCTGCTGCGCCATCTCCGACGCATGCCGCTGGCGCGGAAGCCAGCTTCGATTGCGCCTCGCGTGTTGGGCATGATGACTGGGCGTGGCGCAAGGGACAGCGCTACGGGACGATTCTTTGCGATCTGGAGCGGCGTTGTGTGGTGGATCTTCTGCCCGATCGCCAGGCCAACACCGTCGCCGAGTGGCTACGCGATCACGCCCCTCCGGAAGTGATCAGCCGCGACTGTGCAGGTGCCTACGCCGAAGCTGCTCGTCTGGGTGCGCCACACGCAGTGCAGGTCGCAGACCGTTTCCATCTGATACGCAATTTGCGCGAAGCGTTGGAACACGTACTGGCTCGTCATGGGGCGATCATCGAAGAGCCGTTCCGGCGACACACTCCTGCTCCGGTTACTGATGCTCCGCCCACTCCTGCGAATCTAGCCTTTGACACGTTCTCAGCAACTCAGCCACGAGCGGAGAGAGAGACGCCTCACGCGCTATCAGATGGTGATCGAGTTACATCAGCGTGGCACCTCAATCCGAGCCATCGCATCCCAGCTAGCGCTGAACCGGAAAACCGTACGCGACTGGTTGCGCCCGGGACAATTTCCTAAGCGCCAAGTCACGCCCAGGCACTCCTCGGTGGACCGTTGGCTTACCTAGAGAAGCGGTGGAACGAAGGATGCCACAATCGCAGCCAACTCTGGCGTGAACTGCGATCCCAAGGAACGACCTTTGCCGCCGTCACCCTGCGCCGCTGGTTCCGCGTCCGGCTAGGGGTGCGAGGGCATCCTCGCCAGAGTTCGCGCCCTCCGCCCCGGAAACGCCCCAGCCCGCGGCAAACCAGCGCGCTCCTGCTCGACCTCGTACACAGTCCATCTCCATCACAACAGCGGTTCGCTCAAACACTCTGCGCACTTTCTCCAGACATTGTCACGACCGTGGAATTGGCCAAACAGTTCCATCGCATGATGCGAGAACGTGACGATTCTGGGTGGTCGTCATGGCGGAAAGCGGCCCGTAAATCTCCTCTCCATCACTTCGTTGCTCAACTGCATCGCGATGAGGCCACGGTGCGGGCTGCGCTCACCCTACCCTGGAGTACGGGGCCGGTGAAAGGGCACATTCATCGACTGAAGCTGATCAAACGTCAGATGTACGGGCGGGCGAAACTCGACTTGCTACGGATCCGCGTGTTGCACGCGGCTTGATTGGCCCTTTTCGTCCCACGCCGCGGTGTAGAAATGGACCACCATCACCAAAAATGCGGAAGACCCTCTAAATGCATCATTCTACGGCATGATGAATCGGGCTTGAGACGTTGTGTTGTAATTTTTTCCTTGCAATTGTGGGCTGACGCTGACAGATTTACTTACTCTCCTCCTCCATTCGAAACGAAGCCTCGGGGCGCGCTGGCAAGATCCTGGGAAATCTGGACCCACATCTAGTGGCCGACCCCAGATTGGCTCCCCGGCGTTCTCTCTCGCTGGAGGTAGGTTGGTGGTTCCAGTCGGTGCGATGAAGAAACGGTCATTTCGATTTGACAATCTGGGGACTCACCGCCTCTCCTCGCGGAGCTCGCGTCCATTCTTCTGGATCACGGTTCTGTCCGGCGTTGCGGTTTTGCTCGTCATCGTCGGAACTTTGCAGTATCGGTGGAGCACTCAAATCAAGAGAGCTGCGGAAGTCCGGATGGGCGCCGACCTCGAGTCAGTGATGATGAAGTGGCATCTGGATTTCTACGGTGAGTTTTCCGCGATATGTGTTGCGTTACAGGTCGGTCCGGATTCAGGCGCCCGCGACAGCTGGGAGGACTACCTAAAGCGCTATTCGGAATGGATCCGGGCTGCGAACACCCGTGACTCGGTGGAAAATATTTATACGAATCGAGATCTCGTCAAAGATATCTACATCTGGGAAACGAGTACAAGCGCGGAGCCTCGACTGCTGCGTCTCAACCCAGATGCCGGAAAACTTGAAAGTGCAGCCGTATCTCCGGACTTGCAGCTCCTTCTGGATCTCCTGCGGAAGAACTCGTCGAATCTGCGGGTTGCCCTTCGAGCGTGGGAGTGGGATGACAAACCGCATGAAGCCCGCGCCGGAAGCGAGAATCGGATCGCGTCTTCTCAGGTGCTCCGAAGCAACGCAATCACGGGCTGGCAATTCGATGAGACCGCACCAGCGATCGTTCATCCGATCTTCCATCGCACCCATTCAGTGGCCGATGAAGCAAAGGCGCCGAGCAGCACGGATCCTGTCGATTGGGTGGTAGTCGTGCTCAACCTCGAGGCGATCCAGAAAAGGATTCTTCCTGAGCTCACGCAACGATACTTCGGTGGCGGACAAGGATTTGCCTATAAATTGGCAGTCATCGCTGGGGGATCTACCTCTCGCTTGCTCTACTCGTCTGACCCTGAGTTTGGGTCTCGGGATGTGAGTGTGTTTGATTCAGCGATGAATATCTTTGGCCCGCCGCCCGAGAGCACAGAGGGCCATTTTTGGCAGGCTGAAAAGAACAGAGAGTCGTTGAAAGGTGAGGATTGGCATCGATTCTCGAGCCCTGTGTGGTTCCCAATTATCCAACACACAGCTGCAGACGGACCCTGGATGCTCGTTCTGGAAAACCGGAAGGGTCCCCTTGATGCGGCTGTGACAAAAGTGTGGCGCGGCAATCTGCTCACAGGGGGTTTTGTTCTCGTGCTGCTCGCGGCGAGCGTGGTCCTTGTCGTAATCGCCAGCCAACGCGCCCAAGCCTTAGCGACTCTTCAGATGGATTTCGTGGCGTCGGTTTCTCACGAATTGCGCACACCTTTGGCGGCGGTCCTCTCCGCTGGCCAGAACATTACTGACGGATTCGCGCCCGATCTTAAACTCTATGGATCGATCATCACGGGTCAGGCTCGACAGCTGATCGATCTCGTCGACCAAATTCTCTTGTTCGCTTCCATGAAGGGCAACAAGGAGAATTACTTCTTGCGGCCCTTAGAGGCGACAGAAGTGCTCGACCAAGTTTACAAGAATACTGTGGCGATCTTCGAGCAAACAGATTTTACGCTGGATTTCCACGTACCAGAATCGTTGCCGCGGATGTTGGGCGACGTGCGATTACTTTCTCGTTGCCTGCAGAACCTGATTGGCAACGCAATGAAGTACAGCGGGCGCAGCCGTCGCATCAGCGTTTCAGCACACTGCGAGGAACTCGCGGGTTTGAAAAAGGAGGTCCAGATCAGGGTCCAAGATCGGGGCATTGGCATCAGTTCCTCGGAGGTGGAGCACATCTTCAAGCCTTTCTATCGCAGTCCTCGTGTTGTGGCAGCTCAGATTCATGGTACCGGGCTCGGGCTTGCCGTAACAAAACATCTTGCTGAAGCGATGAGAGGGAGAATATCTGTTGCGAGTGAAATAGGTGTTGGGAGTGTTTTTACGTTACATTTTCCAGTTGCGGAAGAGTCGGATTCGGAAAGGGTCGCTGAAGTGGAAAACGGTCTGACAGCCAGATGAACGAGAATATTTTGCTGGTAGAAGACGAGGATGCCTTGAGAACTACCCTTAGCGATCGACTTCGCGGAGAAGGGTATGTCGTCGACACAGCCGTGGACGGTGCGGAAGGCCTGGAAAAGGCCACAGGATCCCCTTTCGACCTGCTCATACTCGACGTAATGCTTCCGCATCGCAGCGGTTTCGACGTGTGTCGAGAGGTCCGACAAGCAGGCTTGGCAACCCCCGTGTTGTTTCTCACGGCGCGAAACGAAGTAGTCGACAAAGTGGTTGGATTCAAGCTGGGCGGGGACGACTACCTAACCAAGCCGTTCGAAGCGGCGGAGCTGATTGTCCGCGTGGAAGCGCTGTTGCGCCGTGCCCCGGTTCTTGCAGGACGAGGTGTTCACCAAATTGGCTCAGTTCAGGTTGATGTCGCTCGCAAGCAGGTTACCCGCGACAGTAAACCGGTTTATCTCTCGGGACGAGAGTTTCAACTTCTGCGCTATTTCATGGAACGCCCGGGAATCACCATCTCTAGGGGAGAACTGCTGCGCGCGGTCTGGGGTTATGATGCGGGTGCATTTACGCGGACGGTCGATGTGCACGTGTTTAGCCTCCGCCATAAACTTGAAGACGAACCTAGCCGGCCCGAACTCATCGTTACGGTTGCAGGAGTCGGGTACAAATTTGCCGGCTCAAGAGATGTCTGACCCGCACATGGCGAAGGCCTCTAGGCTCCTGAGTCGTGCGCGGCGCCTGCAAGCGCATCTTCGCTCAGACCCCTGTTCGGCGGTGCGGATAATGGCATGAGTTGGTTTGGTATTTCTCCCAAGTGGGCGAGCTCGACGCTGCTGAACAGCAGAGAGAACAGCTCACTCTGGCAACGATGTTGCCGCTCTTCAGGCCTTCCAACACAATCTGCCTTCTCTTCCGGGTTCTCTGGACTCTGGGCTTTCTCGATATTCTCGGCTCCGAGCGGAGCCGCCAAGCGTAACTAACCTCGGTATCCCGTTCTACAGGAGTAGCACTGCACTATTGTCCAGCCGCGACATTCGCAGATGACGATTGGAACCAAGCGTGCGTTGACTAAGGTAGGCTCAAAGGAAGAGTCTCGCGTTCTGGAGCCGCAACCATCTAGCGCCACAAGTGCGGCACTAAAATCACCTTCAATTACCACTCGATCCCAAAAATTTGTAGCCTGCCCCAGGGACCGTTGCGATGAACTCAGATTGCCTAGAATTCTCGTTCAGTTTTTGACGGAGGCGAGCCACATGGGTATCGACCGTGCGCGTGGCCGCACCTGAGCTGTAGCCCCAAATAGATTCCAAGAGTTCGGCGCGCGAAACCGTGACACCTGGGTGTTCAATGAAGTAACGAAGAAGCTGAAACTCTCGTCCCGAAAGACTGATCGGCCTGCCGTCGCGAGTAACCTCTCCATGTCGCAAGTCCACTCGGATCGACCCAAAATCATACATCCCTTGGCCTGAGTGTCTCGGCACGCGCCGAAGGAGAGCTTCAACACGGATGAGAAGCTCGGTCGCCTCGAATGGCTTTGTTACGTAATCGTCGGCACCAAGCTTGAAGCCGATCACTTTGTCCAATGTCTGGTGTCGGGCTGTTAGGAACAGAATGGGCGTTGCGATTGCCTCTTGCCGGAGGTCGCGGCACAAGTCGAATCCGCTTCGATATGGCAGGATAACATCCAAAATGATCAAATCATAGACTGAGGAGGTTGCCTTCCCGAAACCATCCTCTCCGTCTACAGCCGTGTCCACCGCATATCCCTCACCGCGCAGACGGTCACCGACTGTGGTCCTCAGGGGGGCATCGTCTTCCACGAACAAAATTCTCTTTTTCATCAGGATCATGTCAATCCACTCACGGGCAAAGCTGAGACATTGCGGATCACGCTTCTGTCAGCGCGCTCCCCAAGCGGGCCAATCCAACGCTCCTAAGTATCAACGAAACCAACTCGCTTTGGCAACGTACTCGGGTCTTCTTGAACAAGTGTTTAAGATGGGTACGGGCTGTCGCCTGGCTGATACCCAGTTTGGAACAGCAGTCCTTCAGGGTCCTGCCTTCCATCAGAAGATTGGCCAGATGGGTTTCGGTAGAGGTCAGTCCGTAGATTTGACGTAGTTCTGCGTGGGTCGTCTTCACAGAAAGAGCGGAATCCAGTATCAGCACCAGAGCGGCTGGTCGCCCGGAATGGTCTGCCGTCGAAATCTTGCGAACGGAACGCACCAATAGTGTCAGGGGCCGCTTGCCGGAAGCTCGCCGAACTGACAACGCGGCGTCATGGCTACCGGGTTCCCCAAAGAACGCAGCTTCAGCGGCACGCCGTACCACTTCCTCTAGTGGCTGGCTACATCCTTGCGGACCGCAGAGCGTGCCATCCGAGTTCAATTCCAGCCCGTCTCGAGTTCTAAGGATTTCCCCCGCAGTGCGATTGGTGGCTAGCAGCTGTCCGGAGACGTCGCACACCACCAATCCGATACGCAGCAGGTCGAGCGCTTGCAGTCCGACCAGCAAGAGGCGAGTGCGGCTAGTGCTCGAAGGATCGTCCCATGCGCAATTAATTTCTGGGGGAAACCGGCTTTCCGTCCTCGCAGTCCCATCGACGGACTCTTTTGGGTCTGGGCAGTCGCCCTCCACCTCCGACGGTCCGCCGTTCGGACACTCGAAGCGTTGTTGGACTGGAGACCCGAGATGCGACGACAGGTTGGCAACCACGTTGGCGTATTCACGTTCCGTTCGAGCGAGGGCGAGATCGCAGGCTCTGAGATCATTGCAGCCGCCCTCTGATTCCCAACAGTTGGGACATCTAGAGTTTGTTTGACTCAATACCGGAGAAGCGTCACTCGGCTTACGTCGAGCTATCGGCATACTGAAAACTCCCGCGAGACCAATGCTCTCGCTCTTTGCTATAGGCTTTGGGTCCTTCGCAAACTTGACCTTCTCAGGCTACGGTGGCGTGCTCCACCGAGGTGCACATTTTCCCAGAGAGGTCCACAGGGGAGGGGGGAGAGGGTGACCAATTAGATCGCAGATTGACTTTCAGGCGAGTAAAAACATTGGCACGTCGGTTACAAGTTATGACATCGATATTACAGTTGTTACAATCCTGTGAACTCTCGGGCACGCATATTGACTCTTGGAAGACGAGACGTTACATTCCCTCAAGATTAAGCCAGCAAATGGTCGTTTGTGCTGGTTTTCGAGTTCCGGCTAATTTGGTTAAGCAATGAGAACGTCAGTACGGCATCTCCCCCTTTCAGCCGTACTCCCCCAGTAGACTACCCCAGGTTCCAAGACCACCTAAGTGGGGCTTAAACGCCTTCAAAAATGCCACGGTCTTAAGAGTGGCGAGAATGCGTGTCGTGGCCGCTACTGAGCCGTGTTTCGGCTGGCGGTAAGAGAGCGTATCCCTGTCCGGAAGGAGGCTGTACTGCCATGAAAAAGTCTCTCCAGGTTTGGTTGCCCATAGTTCTGATCTGTGTTGCGACAGTCGCAGCGAGCGCGCAGGTCAATCAAGGTACAGGTTCGTTTCGCGTGCAATGCCCAACCGCGACCGTCAGACATCCCGGCACCACCGCTACAGGCGGCACCGGTACTGTTGTAAACACCGCACCTGAAAGCCAGGAGGCTGCATACACCGGTCCGAGTGTCAGGACTGCGACCAAAGATCCGAGCGGGGCGCACACGTTCAGCCCCGCTCTGACGTTCACCGACAACGGGGGCGCGATCAAGTGCCAGGAAATCTCGGGCGGTGACGGTTACATGACCGAGGCAGACGGCAACCAGACCTTTATGTTCGCGTTCGGTCCGCTCTCCGGCCTGGGTTTGATCCAGAACGGCCAGCCGGGCACGCTGTTTGCCGCGGGTTTTAACCATCCGTACACTGCCGGGGACCTCTCGGGGAATTATCAGAATGGCCAGCCGAATGGGCTTTACGACGGCACGAGCGCGAGTGATATGAACGCGCCTGGCGCGAACGGGGCGATCACCGATCCTGGTGGAATTATGGATACCGGAGTAATGAATGGAAGCATTCCTGGGCCATTGATGGCGTTTGATGAGGACGACGAGTTTTTCCTGACCCTCACCAACGTCGGCATGATCATGCGGCCGGACCTGTTCGAGCAGCACACCGTCCACTTCCACGGCTACCCAAATGCATCTTCCTTCTATGACGGCGTGCCAGATGCCTCGATCGCTATCAACATCGGCGGCAGCTTTACCTACTACTACCTGGCGCCAGATGCCGGCACGTATTTCTGGCACTGCCACATTACGCCTCCCGAACACTTGCAGATGGGCATGGTCGGACAACTTTACGTGCGCCCACGGCAAAATCGAACCCCCGCGGGTACCGACGTTTACCAAACGTCCTTACGACAGCAGGGAGATCTCCGGACCTCTTGCAATCCCGGTCTCCCCGCCGCTGCAGGCCAGCCCGGCCCAGACATCCTGTGCTCGGTGCCGCTGCCGGCTGTGCACCCAGGTTTCTCTCAAGTGGCGGGTTACAAATATGCCTACAACGACGGCGATGGCAGCACGCGCTACGACATCGACGTGCCTATTCAGATCCACGGCTTCGATCCTAACTTCCACTTTGTCGGTATGACGTTCAACCCGGAAGGGTTCTCGGACATGAAGGACAAGTACTTCCTCCTGAATGGCCGCAGCTATCCCGACACGGTGGGTGTTGCCGGCGGTCCAGCGGACGTGAATGGCGACCTCACGGGCGCGACAAACCCCGATCCGCACACGCACGCCATCACGACGGCGGCCTCGGACACCATGAACCGTCCTTCGCAGCCGCTCCCCACCCTCATCACTCTAAACCACACCGGAGGCCCGGGTGGCACTGGGCAAAGGGCGCTGCTACGCATTGCCGACCTGGACGTTCAGGAATACCAGACATTGTCGTCCATAGGCATTCCCATGCAACTGATTGGCTTCAACGCCAAGCTGCTGCGCGACCAGGCAGGCAATAACCTCTACATCACAACCAACTCGATCACTTTGGGCGGCGGCGAGTCGCAGGATGTGATTCTCGATAGCACCGGGGTTGCCCCCGGTACGTACTTCCTGTACACACCACAACTTGACCATCTGTCGAACGACGCCGAGAACTTCGGCGGGCTGATGACTGAAGTCGTAATCCAGTAGGAGGCAACCATGAGCCACGCGAATTCAAATAGCTGGTGTGCAGTATCTCGATTCCTCTCGGTCGTTGTGGCGGCGGTGGCCTTGCTGCTCGCGGTTTCGGCGCATGCTGCCGCTCCCGGCATCACGGGCACGAGTTTCAGTCTCAATGCCGGCCCCGGCTACAGCAGCCAGCCAGATGGGGTGATGGTCTATTCATGGGGTTACGGGTGTACTACGGGATTCACCCCGACATACGCCCCGGCGGCCTTCACGCCGATCGGCTTTTGTCCGACCATGCAGCTTCCGGGCCCAACTCTGATCGTCAAAGAAGGTGCGACCTTTACGGTGACGCTCACGAACAGTTTGCCAGCAGCCGCGGGCAATACTTCGATTTTGTTCCCGGGCCTGGTGGTGAACACGGCCGGCGGTACTCCGGGTCTGTTGACCGCGGAGGCGGTTCCCGGCGGAACAGTAACTTATAGCGTTACAGCTCCCCTTGGAACTGCGGGTACACACTCGTACTACAGCGGTACCCAACCTGACCTACAGATCGAGATGGGTCTTTTTGGAGCAGTGGTCGTTCTGCCCAATACCACTTATAGCAACTGTACGGCTACCGAGACCGGCCGGGTTGATTATCGGCTGGCGCCATCCGCCTACGACCACGCCTTGACTTGTTACGACCGAGAATACCTGGTCCAGTGGTCCGAGATGGATCCGAGGATTCACAAGCAAGTGGAAGATCAACTTAACCTGATTCGATCGTGCCCGACTACTGCCGGTTTGCAGTTTTCCTGTCCCACGAAGCTCGACGTTGTGACCGAGCCCTACCACCCGAATTATTTCCTGATCAACGGGCGCTCCATGCCGGACAACATGGATGCCAACTATGCGCCGAATTATCCGCATCAGCCGTACAACGCAAATCCCCACATGCATCCGGGCGAGCTGGTGCTGGTGCGCTATATCGGACAAGGACATTGGCAACATCCGTTTCACGAGCATGGGAACCACGTGCGCATTCTGGGTCGCGACGGCAATTTGCTCCTCAGCCAGACGAATCCGAATCTGTTGGCTGGACGTATGGAGTTCAACACCGACACGACGCCCGGACAAGCGGCTGAGGGAATCTTTTACTGGTCGGGCAAAGGTCTCGGCTGGGATATCCTCGCTCATACGGCTACAAACGCGGGAAATCCACCGTGCAATCCGGACGTCAACGGCTACTACACGATCCACAGCTCCCCTCCGGCTACCATCCCAAGCTACGATTCTGCAGGAAACTTCGTTAGCGGCTCCCGGAACTATTACGAGTGGTGCGCCGACCACGACGTGCCCCTGGAGGCCAATCCTGTCGGCGAAGTCGGCGGTGGCGGCCCCATGACCCTTCCTGATCCGCTCATCGTAACCAACGGTCTCTGGTCAAACGGCACGCCCTACCTGGGCCCCGACGCGGTCGGCAGGTCACGCGGGCCAGCGCCCTTACCTCCGGGCTTCGCCCTCCAGAACCCGCCAGCAGAGTCCGGGATCGCCTTTATGTGGCATTCCCACAACGAGCGCGAGATCACTACCAACGACGTTTTCCCAGGCGGCATGCTGATGATGATGCTGGTTGATCCCTACGTTTGGAACATTGACGAAACGCTGTGAGCGCGAGGAGAAGAACGGCCATGCGATCTAACTATCTGAAGTCAACTGTCAAAGCAGCAGTACTCGCTGTGACCATTCTTCTCTTGACGGCGGGCCTTTTGTCCGCCCAGACGGTGAATCTTACCGCGTCACAGCAGTCCACCACTCTTCCGGACGGCAACATTGTCCCAATGTGGGGTTGGACGTGCGGCGCCGTCGTGACCGGTAACACCACCACCTGCTCGGCATTGACTTACAACACCGCAAGCGGTGTTCATAATGCGCAGACTGGTGGCGCGATCTGGCAGCCGCCGTTGATCGTGGTTCCCTACGTGGCCACCGGCACGAGCCTCACCATCAATCTCACCAACACTCTGCCGGTAGAAACTTCCCTGGTCATTATCGGTCAAGCGGCCGGAATAACGACCGCGGCCAACGGCGGCATGGGAGTTCCGGCCCGAGAGGCTACGGCTCGAACCGATGGGGCTCATGCCGGTCAGACCGCGACGACCTGGACCACGGTTGTCCCCAACACGTTCACGCCCCCCACACAGGGCGAGCGCGCGCGCTCCTTTGTTCCAGAGGTTGGCGGCGTTGCCACGGTCGGCAATGTGCCCTTGAGCATCGCTTACACTTGGACCAATCTGAAACCCGGAACCTATCTCATCCGCACAGGCACGTACCCTTCAATCCAGGGTCCCATGGGCCTGTACGGCTTCCTGGTTGTGACGCAAGCGCCGGCCGGGACGGCGGCAGGATTAGCTTATCCGGTCGCGGGTTCTACTGCGGGCGGCGTAACTTACGATGCCGATGTGGTCGCATTAGAGAGCGAAATTGACTCCCGCCAGAACAAAATGGTCGCGGCCCTGTTTCCGGTCGGCGGCGCTGCGGGCACCGCAACCGCTAATGCGGGGTTCAGCGAGACCGCAAAATGGGATCCGAGCTGCGGTGCCGGCGCGAACGGCCTGACCAGCACTGGAAATCCACCTACGTGTTACCCACCCGCGGTGGACTACACTCCGCTGTATTTCCTGATGAACGGCTTGGCTTTCAGCAAGGACAATCAGCCCGCCTCAGCGCTTTCGATTCCGGCCGCGGGCAGCACGGGAAATGTCCTGGTGCGTTACGTGAACGCGGGCTCGCACATGCACGTTCCTACCGTGAACGGGCTCAACATGTTGCTGGTGGCCGAAGACGGCTATGTTCTTCCTGACATCGCGCTAGCTCTCAAGGCGAACAAGACGCTGACTGCAAAGACCACGGTTCCACCTTCAGGCCTAAAGATTCAAAACGAAGTATTCCAAGCGGCGGGTAAGGTATTCGACGTAATCGTAAGCCCGCCGCAGACCACCACGGCAGGGACCTACGACTCTCAAACCTACGCTACTTACGATCGCTCCCTGGCTTTGTCGACCAACAGCCAGCGCGACGGCGGCATGCAAGCCGTCCTGGACGTGAATGACTCCGGCGCGGCCAAGCTGGTGGCCGCGAATTCGACGGCGGTCGCCAATCCGGACATCTATGCCTATGCGCCGGGCGTCACGCTCACCGTCTCCGACCCGGGCAGAGGTGTAGTCGCGAACGACGTTAACGTTTATGGTGTGCAACTTACAGCATTACCTACGAGCGGAACAGTGACCCTGTACCCTAACGGAACGTTTACTTACGTCCCGACCGGATCGAGCGCAGACTCCTTTGGCTATTGTGCCAACGGGAGTACCACGATTTGCACCACGGTCTCGTTGAACGTATCCGGGACAGTCGGGCACGGCCCAACAGCCAATCCCGACAGCTACACAAGCAAGGTCTCGTCGCTGTTGAGGGTCGCCGCACCAGGCGTACTGGGCAACGACGTTGATCCTAACGGCTACCCGATGACAGCCGTCTTGGTCAACCAGCCAGCCGGTGCACACGTGACTCTGAACGCCGATGGATCCTTTACGGCCACAGCTACGGCTTGTGGACCCCCGACCGGTTGCTCGTTCACGTATCAGGCGAAGAACTCGCAGAATTCGCTCAGTAATACCACGACGGCTACGCTGACTTTCCTGCCTGGCAGCAACCTGAGCGTGACTGTGCGGGATGCGCAAACTAAAGCCGCGATCACCGACTATAAGTGGATCATTGAGCAAGACCTCACATTCCACATCGATCCCGCGTGCCAACAGAACGGTTCTGGCGGCACCAAGCCAGCGACGTGCCCGGCTGGGGTACCGCTGACCTTGGGCACCAATTTCCACACCAGCTACATGCCGGTAATAGCGACCGGCTGCACGGGCCCACAGAGTTGCGAGAGGGGACAAACAGTTTACAATCCGACCACAGGCACCCACGTCCCGGTCGCATGCGATGGGTATGGTATTTGTGTTCCGGCCCTGCAGCTGCCCATAACAAGGCCAAGCCAGGTGAATCTCTCGGCGACAAACCCTGACGGAACTCCGGCGTCTTACTACATCTCCATCCTGCCGGGTGATGCCGCGAATCCATTTAATACCGGCAACACTTCGGATCCCTCAGCGCCTGGAAATTGCGTCGCGAAAACAACGCCCACGGGACAGTCCGTTAACAGCAGTTGCGGACACACCATGGGCGGAGCTCCGATTACAGCCCCGGTAGCAGGGTCGTTTGCTCCTGTCACAATCAATGTGGAACCGAACCCGCTGCGGACAACGACGATCACTGCATTCGTCTTCGAAGATGACTTCCCAACTAACGGCGAACCCGATACCGGAGGTGGAGTCGATACCTTCCCGACCCAGGAGGCGCCGCTGGAAGATTTCCAGCTCATAATCTGGGACCTCGCGGGCAGCGTTTCGGGTGATCCTACTGGGCAGATGACTTATGACATGTTCAACATGCCGTTGAGCAATGCCCTGAATGGAACGACAGATCCGCTCACGGGATTGAACGCGTGTCCAATCTCCAACGGCAACTCCGTGGGTGTCATTGTCGTCTGCCCAAAATACGAATCGGACGGCAAAACGCTATCACCACTGGTCGGCCAGGTCGTCGTTAAAAACCTCATGCCCGGGTTGTTTGATGTTACCGTACATCCTGGCGCAGCCAGAGAAGCCAGGGGAGAGGAATGGCTCCAAACCAACACCCTGGACGGCAGCCATCTCCTGGACGCTTTCGTCAAGTCGGCTGAACCTGCCTACTTCCAGGAATTTGGACCTGGGGGATACCACGTGTTTTTCGGGGAGGCCAACCCCGCCATAATCAACGCGCGATTGCCAGGGGTGTGTAACGCCGCAGGTGCCCCGCCTTGCCACAACACGGTCACCGGCCAGGTTACGAACTTACACCAGGGGCGGTCGCCGGACGAGCGGCTTTTCACCAGCGGAGTCTTTCCCCAAGGCGATGCACGCAATTACGCGATGTTAAACTACACCCAATGTTGGGCAACCCTGGGCGATACGGACGGCCTCACGTTTGCCTTGGCCAAGTGCGATCCCGACGGGAACTACAAGTTTACCGGGATTCCCGACGGTTCTTGGGCCGTCACGGTATTCGACATGTGGGATGACCTACTCGTAGACGGATCCAGCAGATCCATAACCGTGAAGGGTGGCCAGACGCTCAACATGGAGTACGCCTCCTTCACCTGGCAGTCACACCTTTGGACGAAAGCCTATATGGATGTAAACGGGAACGGCATCCAGGATCCGGGCGAGCCGGGACTGCTTCAGGTTCCATCCAGGGTCCGCATGCGGAACGGCAAGTTTAACAATTTCTTGCTCACCGACATAGACGGCAACGCACGCTTCGACGAAACCTTCCCCTTGTTCAACTGGTATGTAACGGAGTCGGACACCACGCGTTTCAGGGCCACAGGCGTGCACGTGGTCAACGACGCCGGTGGACAGGTAGACGGTCCCACACCGGGCGGAAACGGCACCACCACTGGCCCCTATCAGGCAATACTGAACTCACGGGAAAGTTTCCCGCTTCCCGGCACTCTGAGAGTTCCCGGCGCCGTGTACTGCGGTAACGCCGACTGTTCCGACGTGAACCTGGGAACGAACCCGGCCGGCGGCGGCCCAGGCGGCTCGACCGGCCGCATTGATCCCGGCACGGTTGTCTCGGAAGGCTGGCAGGGCGGGGTCAGCGAGTTTAACATGATCGAATGGGGCAAGCTGCCCTACGTCCCTGGCGAGACTGGCGGTATCGTAGGTCATGTCGTGAACGCCACCACGCGGCCCTTCGACGATCCGAGGATGCTTTTCCAGAACCTCTGGGAGCCCCTCGTTCCTCGCGTCACCATCAACCTCTACGCGAAGGGCGTTGCGCCAGACGGAACCCCAACCCTGACTCTTGTGGATACCACGACCACCAGTAGCTGGGATGACTGGGCCCAGGGCTTCCGGGCCGATGGTACGCCCAACATGAGCTGCCCCGGCGAGGATGTCAACGATCCGTTCTTCAGCTACACGCTCGCGGGCACTCGCAACTACTTGCATCCGAACACCGTGATACCAAACAACTCGCAGTACAAGTGCTTTGACGGATATCACAACCTCAACCAGGCACAACCGGCGCCCTATGACGGTCGGTATCAGTTCCCCAGCCCATTCTGTGCCAATAACCCCGGGGGTACTATTCCTGGGACGGCCATAAAGTGCGCTACCGTAGCCAACCCTGCCCTGAGTGCCCCGGTGCACACGGGCGCGGTCCAAGCAGTTCTGCCACCCGCAAAGTACGTGACCGAGGTGGTCTTGCCTCCGGGCTACGAGTTGAGTAAGGAGGAAGATCTGAACCTCCTCATCGGTGACAACTTCATCGCTCCTGTAACGCAGCAGTTTGGCGGCCTAGGCAACATTTTCATCGTGCCGGATCAGGCCTCTATCGAAGCTTACAACCCGTCGTATACAGGCCCCTGGAGCGGTCCCTTCACCCCCGGCGACCAGACGATCACCAACGGTGGTACAGGGTTCAATAACAGCAGCCCGAACACGAATTACGGCCGCACCTCCTTTGGGAGTTTCGGGCCTGGCGGACTCATCGAGCAGAGCGCGCCGTGCGTGGGACTCATGCGTATCGTTCCGGATTTCTTGAGCATCTCCCCGGAATCCGGCGAAGTAGCGCCTTTCGCTGGTTCTACCCGTCCCCTGTGCGACCGCAAGGAGGTCACCCTCGAGGACCAGATGCAGGCAGATGCAGACTTTTTCGTCTGGACCAAAACGCCTGCCGCCTCTCACTTTACGGGGTTCATTTCGGATGACTTCGCTTCCGAATTTGACCCGTCTGCTCCCTCCTTCGGCGAGAAGTTTGCCGTAGTCAACGTGCCAATAGGCGTCAAGGACTACAACGGAGTCGAGATTTCCCGCATGTACGCCGACCAGTGGGGCACGTTCAACGGGTTGGTGTACTCGACGTGGAACGTCGACCCGCCCAACATTACCGGGTACACGCCTAACGTGATGATCTTTTGCATGAACGATCCGGGTCCGATTCCGGGTCCCAATGGCACGATGATCACTGATCCTTATTACAACCCGAACTACAGCGACTTTTGCTACGAATGGTCCTTGATGCCAGCTGATACCGCATACCTGGACACCCCCGTGGTTCCCACAGCCGCGTTCGCCGAGGGTTACAACTCGCCGGATTGTGCCTACCCAGATGCCACGCCAGCGGTCAAGGAAGTGGATGGCGACGGTATCGGACCCTGGGTGAGCGCGGCGGGCCACACGATCACGATCACTGCCCTCGGCGACCAGCTTGTGCCCAACCACGCGTATTCAGGTCCCGCGGCAAACGCTCCTCCCTATAACCAGAAGACCATCACGCGTCACTATGGTTTTGGCGCTAACGCCAAGGTAACAATCGGTGGCGTTGCTGCGACATGCGGCAGTGGCGACCTCTCCATGACTTGCACTGTGCCCCTTAACGTACCTCTGTGCGCCAGGCAGCAACAAGGACAACCGGCCGCCAGGTGCGGCGAGCTGGTCATTACAGCGGCCAACGGCCAGCAGTCGATCGACTCCGTCACCGTCACCATCGGTGGCAAGCCGCCGACTCGCTTGGCAGCAGGCAAGACCATCCAGTCGGCGATCGATGCCGCCGCTCCTGGGGATCTGATCATCGTTCCTGCCGCCACCTACAACGAAATGCTTTTGATGTGGAAGCCGGTCCGCCTGCAAGGCGTCGGCGCGGCCTCCGTTATCGTTGACGCCAACGCCCAACCTGCCGGCAAGCTGCTCCAGCCCTGGCGCAGCAAAGTGAACTGCCTGTTCGGCTTGGCAATGAACGGCGGTTTCAGCACCGGGACAAGCGGGACAAACCCGTTCGATCCATCGGGCACTTTCACCTGTGGTTTTACGACCCCTCAGGTGGATCCGATCCCGCTGGAGCCGGTTGTCGGCTGGGACGCCAGCCTCAACGGCAATATCGCGGAACTGTTGCAGGAGCCCACTCTCATGGGAGCCTACGAGGGAGCGGCCATCACCGTTCTCGCCAAAGGTTTAGAGAACAACAATACTGCTAACTGCAACGCGACTGCCAATGTCGGCTGCATTATGCTCAACGGCAGCACTGCTGCTGGTGGGGACTGCAACGTCTCGTCCCCATTCTACGGGTCCAACTACCTTTGCAACCCGTCGCGCGTCGATGGCATGAGCTTCCGGAACAGTTCACAAGGCGGCGGAGGGATCTTCCTCCACGGCTGGAACCATTACACGGAAGTCTCCAACAACCGGGTCCTCAACAATGGCGGAACGCTCGCGGGCGGTATCGTCGTCGGCCAGGCAGAGACTCCACCCTCGACCCTCGATGCAGCTGGCAACCAGTTGCCGTTCTTACTCAACCACCATGTGAACATACATAACAACTCGGTCACACAGAATACTGCCTATGGCGACGAATTGAACTCCAATACGCCGGCGGCCGCGGGTGGTGTGACTTTGTGCGACGGTTCCGACTACTACAAGTTTAACTACAACTGGGTGTGCGGCAATCTGAGCATGGGTGACGGCGGTGGCGTTGCGCACTTCGGATTCAGCTGGAATGGGGATATCGAACACAACACGATCGTCTTCAACCAAAGCACAAACCCGACGCTGACCACCTATGGCGGTGGTCTCATCGCCGAGGGTGTGGGCCCGGATGGTACTCTTTGCGAGAACAGCACCACGGTCGATCAAGATTGCCCGCCTCAGCTTGCCGACGGCATCGGTCCCGGCCTCCTTATTAACGCCAACCTGATTCAGGGCAACACCGCCGAAGGTGGCAGCGGCGGCGGCCTCCGGCTGCAGCACGTCAACGGAACCGAGGTGCAACGCTTCCCCAACACTCCGGCGAACTGGTACGAAGTCACCGTCACCAACAACATCATCGTGAATAACGTTGCGGGTTGGGGTGGAGGAGGAGTCTCGCTTCTCGATGCGCTGAAGGTCAACTTCGTCAATAACACGGTGGCGTCGAATGATACTACCGCTACCGCCGGAATCCTCTTCGACACCAACGTAGCCCCGAACGCCAACGTGCCGCCACCGGGCTGCGACCCGACCATAACTCCGCCTCCCGCCGCGTGCAGCAACACCTCGGTCACTACGTCGAACTTCATGGTGGCTGGGCTGCAGGCGGATCTAAACAGCGGCCAGCTGACCGGTGTAATGACCAACCCCAGCGTGGTCTGCCCAAACCATCCGAATTGTACGAAGTTCTCGAACCCAGTGCTGGAAAACAATCTGTTCTGGCAGAACCGGGCCTTCCATATCACTACGGGTGCCATTCCAGCACCGGGCTTGGAGACTACGGTCCAACTGGTTCCGGCGTTGCAGCAAACCATTACGGGCGCATGTCCTACGAGTGGAGCTACCTATTGGGACATCGGCGTATATGGCGATACGTCAGCAACCAATCATAGCTCAGGCTATACCCTCAGTCCGCAGTACTCCATGTTCAGTGCTGGCCAGGGTTATAGCAGCAATGGGAACACAGCCCCATCCAGCGCGGGCGTTGTGCAGCAGTACTGCAATGGTTCGCGTGTACCCCCGGAAATTGCGACGCAACTCTGCACCGGCGCCACGGGCAGCCCCGCTAATGCTCCCGGATGCATACAGCCAGGAACAGTAGGAATAGGAATCACCGTCCCTCCGGGCATTACAGATTCAACGTACGCCGGTCCGGCTTTCAGCCTGACCCCCGCGGCAACGGTGGATGAAGGCAGCAACTGGATCAACATGTTCTACGGTCCGCTGTCGTTGTCCAATGCAACGATCGCAAAGGGCGGGACTGGGTACAGTGTGCCGCTCGGGAATTACGCACCGGCAGCGGGTTCCCCGGCCATCGATGTCATCCCCTCCAATTCTCCAACTTACGCGGTGGCGCCGAGCACTGACTTCTTCGGTAACCCGAGGCCGGACACTCGTGGTAGTAACATCGATATCGGGGCAGTTGAAGCCCAGCCGCCCCTATCCGATCGCGACGTTCTGATTCCGGGGACGTGGACTCCGACCGCACCTCGCGGAGTGGGTCAACTAGGTCCGACTCAGATATTCGTGCTTACTAATAAAGGCAACGTAACGTCCGCCGGCATCACACAACCAACGCTCAGTGGCGCCAACGCTGCTGACTTTACTGTCGTGCGGCTATTGTCGACCTGCGGTCCGGCGGGCAACGGTCAACTGTTCGGTCAGACGAGTTTGCCTGCAGGCGCCAGCTGCGTGGTCACGGTGCGATTCCGGCCATTGACTGGCAAACCCGGGACCAGGAACGCAACACTGTCTGTCACCAACTCGGCCGGTTCACAGACATCAACCCTGACCGGCACAAACTAGCGAAATGCCGGTGACATAAACGGAAGCCCAAAACTCGATGCTGCTCGCGGGATTCCCGTGCGCAGCATCGTTTTCTGAGGGGCCTTACGCAAGCCAGTCAGAAGTTGATCAACGACTCGGGCAAAACGAAATTTGGCCGAATCGCATGATAATAATTAAGAAGCAATGAAGATGAGGTAAAGCACGCTTATGAAGATCAATCGCATCCTGTGTTTGGGCGCAGCCCTTGTCCTCCCAACATTAGCACTGGCCAAGCTGCCATTCACCAATGAGGCATTCGGAAAAGTAGAAGGGACTCTCGATTTCTGCGTTCAGGCGGATCCGCAGGCGGCCCCAAAATACGAGGAGCGAAAGAAGTTGCTGGTCCGCGATGTCCCCGAGAAGGAGGCGGACGCTGCCCGCCAGACTCAAGAATACAGGGGCGCTTATAACTGGATCAGCACCGAACTCGGCAAGGTCCCAAAAGCCCAGGCCACCAAAGCCTGCAGCGATTTTCTGGAAGGCAAGTAGGATTAACCGGCTGGGATCGCTGACGCCCATCAGTGGTTACGCTGGCCATTTAGGAGTAGGGGCAATGTCTAACGATGAAATGCCAGCCCCAAGGTGGCTGCTACTCACCTACTTGCTGGTCGGCACGCTCGCTTCCTCCGCTCTTGCTCAACCCCTTCAGGGCCGGGGAAAATCCGGGTTGCCCGCGTCGGTGGCCACCCCAGCGGCGGTTCCGCCTGCTGCACCAGTCCCGCGCATCGTTACAGCGGTCCCGAGCGGGCACGAGGCTACGATGTTACGGCGGCTCTGGGGCATTGACGACATTCACGTTCGCTCAACCGCCTCGGGCTCCTTGATCCGGTTTAGCTATCGTGTGGTCGATGCCGACAAGGCCAAGATACTGAACGACAAGAAGGCCCCCCCGTATCTCATCGATGAGAAGAATGGCCTCGCGCTCCCAATCCCGCAGCTGGAAAACGTCGGGCAACTCCGCCAAGTGGCCACGCCTCAAAATGGCCGCGAATACTGGATGGCGTTTTCCAACAAAGGCCGATATGTGAAGCCCGGAGACCACGTGACGCTGGTAATCGGCAGGTTTCGGGCACAGGAACTGGTGGTCGAGGGAAGTTCCTTACCTCAACCCCATTGATCAGCGGCTGCTGGAAGGCTCATTACCAACAGGACGGGCGGGAGGAGAGGGAACGAGATGTCTCCGAAGCCCGCGATCACCTCAGCGCGACCACTTGGCCGTGCGCGACATTCCATCAGTCGAAGGGTAGTTCGGTCTCCCTTCGTCTTCGATCACTTTGAACCAAGCGGCAATTAGGCACAACCATTCGGGGACATTTGTTTTTCTCATCACATGGTTCTGTCTAAGCTGTCGAACTTGACACCCAAACTCAGTGGTAGATCTCGGCCGTATTCCAGAGGCGTGGCCTGCCGTTGTAATACCAATTGCCGCCAGTCACGAGAACAACACCGTCGTTCAGCAGGTTAATCCCTTGGCCCTTTTCGCGCAGATCGGTCAAGCTCGCGGTATAAGAAAAGGTTCCGCTCGAAGGGTCGTAGAGTTCCGCGGTCGTAGAAGAGATTCGTGTTTCGTATCCTGCCAGCCGACTATAAATGGACTGTCGCAGCTGATCTTGGAGCGGTAACTGCGTGTTCTTGCCGCGCCGGTCGTCCATGATGTTTTCGGTGATGAGCGCACTCAGTCCCAAACCGTTCATCCAATTCGCGCACCAGCAACAGACCACCGTCGGAAGTGACACGCGATCCTTGAAAATCGACTCGCTCGCGAAATCACGAGTAAGGGAATAACGGCATTCAAAAAGAGGCTCGTAAGTCTAGGGAGAAAGGGTGCTTATATATATTTGCATCCCTGAAATTCCATTACCTATTACCCAGGATCTTCAGTCCCGACTCGTTTCCCGGTGCATTCAGCCGTCAGGCAGGCCGCCCCAATGGCACTAGAACCGATAGTAAAAAGCGAACTGAAAGACCCGCGGAGGGTTTAGTTCGCTGACCGATTGAAACGTTTGAAATCCGGAATGCGGAACCAAATAGCAAACCTGGTTTACGGTTACACCATCTCCGCAGGTGGAGCCGATCGGATCATATTGCGTAGCGAGAATTCCGGTCCCGTTCTGCACATAATAGTTCGGATGGTTGAACAAATTGAATGCCTGCGCCTTAATGGTAATGCTGTGCCTCTCCGTGAGGTGAAGCGTTCGCGCGATTCCCAGGTCAACCTCATCGATCCAAGGTCCATAAAATGAATTTCCTGTCACGCCGTGGAACATATCCCGCTACCGGAACGAGGCGGAGGTGAGCAGTTCGCCCCGATTCGATTCGTGTTTCGCAACAAGCTCACTCGGGACGACAAGCTCGTTATCGCATTTGACGCGCTTGTGTTATCGGAAATGCTAGGTCGGACGGTCGGGATCGGCAAGATTGTGTATGGAGACAAATATGAAGTTTTCAAAGTGAGGACCTCGACTTTTGCGAGCGACGTAAGGACGTTAACCGGGAATGTCGGCAAGCTAGTTGCCAGCCCCTCACCTCCTCCTCTAGTTCTGAACCGGCACTGTCCCGAATGCGAGTTCCACGCTCGCTGCCAGCAAAAAGCCATCGAACAAGACGACCTCAGCCTTCTCGGCGGCATGACCGAAAAGGAGCGTGCGGATTTCAACAGCAAAGGGATCTTCACCATTACCCAACTCTCTTACACCTTCCGGCCCCGCCGCCGACCGAAAGAACTAAGGGACAAACGAGAGCGATACCACCACTCACTGAAGGCGCGCGCGATCCGGGAGAAGAAAATCCACATAGCCGGTAGCCCGAAAACGATGATCGAGGGCACACCGGTTTACCTGGATGTTGAGGGTTTACCGGACCAGGATTTCTACTACCTGATTGGAGTTCGAGTCAAGGCAGGCAATTCGATTGCTCAGCACAGTCTTTGGGCTGACCGCCCCTCGGATGAGGGGCGCATTTGGCAAGAGTTCCTCTTGAGACTGGCCAAGGTCCAGAACCCGGTTTTAGTTCATTACGGAAAGTTCGAGAGCATCTTTCTCAAAAGAATGCGCGAAAGACACGGGGTATTGCTTGATGGGTTTGGTACGACCAAAGCACTCGAATCGCCGGTGAACCTGCTTTCTGTCATCTTCGGACAGATCTACTTTCCGACCCACTCGAATCGGCTAAAGGAAATTGCTGGCTGGCTGGGCTTCAGATGGTCAGACGAGAACGCCTGTGGTCTGCAGTCCATCATATGGCGCCATGACTGGGAACAAACGAGAGCTCCATTGGTGAAGGAAAAACTTGTCCGCTATAACTCAGAGGATTGTGCCGCTCTGGAACTAGTTGGCCATACCGTTACGCAAATCATTACACAGGGTATCGGATCGGCAACAGAGACGACAGATAGTCTAGAAGTTGTGGCTGCGAACAACGTGGATTGCAAAGTGACAATGTGGCCCAGGTTCAGCAGTTCCATTGAAGGGTTGGAGACCATTAATCGGGCCGCCCGCTGGGATTATCAGCGCGACCACATCTACATCAGGAGGGGCGCAGAACCGAAGCGAGCACAGCGGGAAAGCAAGAACCAGGGGAGAAGGCGCACGCGTATCGGCAAAGTGGTGGTGTGCGAACCAACGTGTATCTGTCCTCGCTGTCAAAGGAAAGGAACTCAGATGTTTCGGACTGTAACAAAATGCCTCCAGGATCTGAGGTTCAGCAGGTCTGGCGTTGCCGGCTCGATAAGGAAGTATCGGTTTCAGGTTTTCTGGTGCCCCGCCTGCGGAGCATTCACCCCATGGCCGAGAGAATTCTGGGGTCGAACTACATTTGGACGTAACCTTGCCGCATTCGCCATCTTTGAAATCATCGAACTGTGTGTCTCCCAGCGCTCGGTGACTCACACTCTGAACAGACTGTTCGGCTTCCGAATGCAAGAAATTGCGGTGCGTCGCTTGAAGACGCGCGGGGCCGAATACTATCGGGAAACCCGAGAGAACATACTGGCGGGGATGCTAAAAGGAAATGTGATTCACGCGGATGAAACACGAATTAAATTACACGAGAAGACGGCGTACATCTGGGTTTTTGCCACATGGCAGAAGGTCGTTTACTTCTATTCCGACACACGTGAAGGGAGCTTTGTCCAAGAAGCTTTGCAGGGATTCCAGGGCGTTCTGGTGTCCGATTTCTACACTGCCTACGATTCGATTTCATGCGCTCAGCAAAAGTGCATACTTCATTTGATCCGAGACCTCAATGACGCGGTGTTGGACAACCCATACGATGAGAGCATAAAGGGCATCGTGACGACATTTGCTGACCTTTTTCGGGCGATTGTCGCGACCATCGACCGCTGGGGTCTCAAAAGCCGCTTCCTGCGGAAACACCTGCTGGATGTCACCCGCTTTTACAAGCGCATATCCAAGATGGAGCACTTGAGCGCGGCTACATCGAAATTGAAGGCTCGGTTGGATAAAGACCGGGGCAAACTATTCACTTTTCTAAGCCACGACGGTGTCCCTTGGAATAACAACAATGCCGAACACGCGATCAAGGCCTTTGCCAGGCTCCGCCGGGCCATCGAGGGTCTTTCGACGCCAAGAGGGATCGAAGAATACCTCATACTCTTGAGCATTTGTCAGACATGCAAATATTCCGGCTTAGACTTTCTAGATTTTCTCCGCTCCGGCGAAACGGATCTTGGCGCCTTCGCTGCAATCCGACAGAACCGACGGGAACGTCGCGAGCAGGTTGGTTGACCTCCCCGCGTCGGGAGTTTGGCGTGAGGTTGAGCGGCAGGAATGATCCCCTGTTTTGGGGCACCCATTCCGGGGCACCCATAAGAAAATGAATGGGAGCGACCAGTAGGAATCACGTGAGTTAATACGGTTGAAGCACCACCCACATGGATTGAAAACAAACGTTTTTAGCTAAAGTTCTTTGTTTCGGGACCAGGGGGTCGGAGGTTCAAATCCTCTCTCCCCGACCAATTCTTTCAACAACTTTCAGAATCGACGGGAATTTGAGGACTTCCAAAAGGACTTACGTTCGCGTCGCCGGTATAGGTGGCGCTAAGAATTCGCGCTACACCGTTGCGGCAGCCATGCTCACAGCTTCAACTCTTTCTTCCCACCACGTGCGGTTGTAAACATTTTGGGTCACGTCAACGGTAGCGTGTCCCATGTTGTCCCGCGTCACTTCAGGCCGGACGCCAAGACTGCTCATCAGGCTGGAGTGCATGGTGCGGAATCTTCGAAAATCGACTGAAGCTGGCAATCCAAGCTTTTTGAGCGTGGGCTTGAGTTGCCGCCGCAGCAGATTCTGCCGATTCACCGGTCCTCCACGTGCGTTGGTGAAAACCAGGTCTCCCGGATTTCGATATTTTGACCGCTGCCACCCTGCATCCAGAACACCACGCAAGATTCCGAAAGAATCAAGTGGGATACTCCGGCGTCCAGCGTCGGTTTTGGTATCGTCGAACTCGCCTTCGTAAAAACGCTCCACGACTTCGATTCGGTCCGGGTGAATTCTCTCCCAACGCAAAGCTGCAACCTCTCCGATCCGCAGAGAACCCACCACCATCAGGGTAACGATGGATTTTGTGGGTTCTGGCAGCGCTTCGATCACACAGCGTATGTCTTGCTTTGCGAGTACAACCGGAGGCTTCCGTGCCTTCTTGCGTGGCAACCGGACACCTTGCGCGGGATTGGTGCGAACCAATTCCCACGCCTTTCCCTGATTGAATACCGCTCGCAAACAACCGTGCATATTGCGGATCGTTTTGGACGCAAGCCGAGGAGAAAAAGAGTTGAAGAAATCTTGAAGTTCGATGGTTCTCAATTTCGTGAGTTTCATCGAACCCCATTTTGGCAAAATGTAGGTATCGAGATGAAAGTCGTAGCTGATGCGTGTCGAATTCTTCAGCAACGGCCACATCTCTTCCCTACAAATCGCCACTAGACCTGCGAGTGTTTCTTCCCCACCAGGAAAAAGTTGAGGTTCATTGTTCCGTTCGTTCGGAATTTCCATGAACTGGTCAGCTAAGCATTGTGCTTCGGTCCTGGTGGGAACCAAGCTCTTCGCCCAGCTCTTGGTACGGCCAGTTCGCTTCCTGGAACGGTAGTCCCAATAGCAAATTCTCCATTTGGTCCCGCAGTCCTGTACGCGGGGCCTCCGATGTCGCGTTCGCACCACGATTTCCTTTCCGTGGTGCTTCAACCGTAATCTATGAGTAGCACCAAGGAGACTCATTGACAAGATCCACGCTCTTCAAGAAAACGTTCAACATCAGAACGCTTGAAGCGCACGTAACGGCCTAGACGGATAGTCGGGAGCTCACTCAGGTGTGAATAGACCCAGCTCTTTGGGACACGCAGAATTCCGGCTACTTCATCCGCCGTCAAGAGGTTCCCGTTCATTGAGCTCTGTTCTGCGAAATCTGATGGTTTTCCATCACTGCTCATGAACCCTCGCAACTGAGAATCCGAACGTCTGCGTTGAAAGTAAGCTAGGCGGAACCGCGAAGAACGTCCAAGACTTTGGTGGATGGAATTGATACCTGTGGACTATTGAGCGTGGAAATGGCTCACGAAACGGTAGGTAT
>Ga0137359_10000201_pt1 | contig 46074 bp, 42 predicted proteins | sample Mad1_40_16metaG_FD_108281 | JGI IMG/M metagenome (GOLD analysis project Ga0137359, IMG submission 108281) | Vadose zone soil microbial communities from Angelo Coast Range Reserve, California, USA - Mad1_40_16 metaG | ecosystem: Environmental > Terrestrial > Soil > Vadose zone | place: USA... | reverse complement strand
GCAGCAGATGTCCCAGCTCCTGAAAGGCGCGCGCGCATATGGGCACCCGGTCGATCGCGCGGTAGAACCATGCCACGGCTTCATCCGTGCGCCCGATCTCGCGCAAGGCTATCGCCAGGCGGGCTTCGAGTTCGGGATTGGCGCTGTGGCGCGCCGCTTCCTCGAGCGGCGCGATCGCCTCGCGCGGGCGCCGCTGCGCCATCAGCAGCGCGCCTAAAAGCTGCAACGCCTCCAGGTGCTGCGGCTTTTGCGCAAGAACAACGCGGGCGATGCGTTCAGCTTCGCTCATGTTTCCGCTGTCTGCGGCCGCCACCGCCCGCGCCAGCGCTTCGGCCTCGGCCGCCGTCGCGGCGCGGGCGCCTTTGGAAATCCCGGCTTGCTTCTTCATCGTCAACTCAAGTCGCAGTCGTTATCTTGCGTTTGATGTGGAAAAGCTAAATGTGTCAAGTTTGCCGACGATACCCAACGGACCTCATCTTGAGGAGGCCGGTGTTTTGTCCCCGCCGCAACATGTCTCGCCAGTCTGATCGACAGCTACCGGAAACACGATGGCTTGCGCCCTGTTCACCCTCGCCGAGATTGAATCCGCACTGCCGATCGTGCGATCCGCCGTGCCGCCGACGCCCCAGTACGCGTGGCCGCGCCTCGCGGCCCGCATCGGCGCGGATGTGTTCGTCAAGCATGAGAATCACACGCCGATCGGCGCGTTCAAGGTGCGCGGCGGCATGGTCTATATGGATCGGCTGAGAAGCGAGCGGCCGCAGGTCATGGGGATCGTGTCGGCCACGCGCGGCAATCATGGTCAGTCGCTTGCGTTTGCGGCGCGCCGCGCCGGAATTGCCACGACGATCGTGGTGCCGCGCGGCAACTCGGCCGAGAAGAATGCGGCCATGCATGCTTTCGGCGCCGAGCTCATCGAACACGGCCGCGACTTCGACGAAGCGAAGGAATACGCCGCCGCGATCGCACGCCAGCGCGGCTATGTGCTCACGCCCGCATTCCACCGCGATCTCGTCATCGGGGTTGCGAGCTATGCGTATGAGTTTTTTGCGGCGGTCAGCGACCTCGACGCCGTCTATGTCCCGATCGGCCTCGGCTCCGGCATTTGCGGGGTGATCGGCATGCGCGACGCGCTCGGGCTTGCGACCCAGATTGTGGGCGTCGTGGCGCAAAATGCCAATGCGTATGCACGCTCGTTTGGGGCGGGCGAGGTCATCACAACCGACACGGCCGACACGTTCGCGGACGGCTTGGCGGTGCGGGTGCCGGATGCGACGGCGCTTGCCGTCATCCGCGCCGGGGCCGATCGCATCGTCGAAGTCTCGGAAGCGGAGCTGGTCGACGCGATCGGCATTTATTTCACCGATACCCACACGCTCGCAGAGGGCGCCGGCGCAGCGCCGCTCGCGGCGCTCATCAAGGAACGCGCCCGCATGCAGGGATGCCGCGTCGGCCTCATCATGTCCGGACAGAACATCGATCGCGCCGTCATGCGCGAGGTGCTGGCGGGACGCGTGCCGGGCCGGGGGGCAGGGGTCCGGAGTCAGGCGTCAGGAAGGTGGGAGAGCAGGGAGCCGCCTGCCCCTGGCTTCTGGCCTCCGACTCCTGATGGCTGATGGCGTGACACCGCATCTCCCGGTCTGATATGGGACCGCGATGAAACCGCCCGGCCCCGCCAATCCAATCCAAGAACTGATGGCGCTCCATGCCATGGGCCGCTTTGCCGAAATGGAGGCGCGGGCGCGCGCCGCCATCAAGACGGCAAGCAGTTCGGCCATTCTGCACGAGATGCTGGGTATCGCGCTGTGCGCCCAGCGGCGCTTCGAGGAGGCGCTCGGCTCGCTGCGCAAGGCCGTTGTCCGGCAGCCGCAGGATGCCCAGTTCCACGAGAACCTCGCCCTATGCCAGCGCCAACTCAAGCAATATGAAGCGGCGGGGGAGAGCTTGCGCAAATCGCTGCAGCTTCGCCCCGCTTCGGTCGAGACGCTCGCGTCGCTCGGCAGCGTGCTGCGCTTGCTGCGGCGCACCGAGGAGGCCGAGGTCGTATTGCGGCAGGCCCTCGCATTGGCGCCGCGACATTTGCAGACGCTGTGCGTCCTTGGCAACGTGCTCTGCGAACTCGGAAACGATGCCGAAGCGGAAACCTCTTATCGCGAAGCGATTGCGCTTGACCCGGCAAACCCCGTCGCGCTTGCGAATTTTGGCAATGTGCTGATGAGCACGGGGCGTCGTGCCGAGGCGTGCGCGGCCGCCGACGGCGCCCTGAAGGCGATCGGGGCGATCAATCCCGGCGCCGCCTCCGAGGCTTGCGATCTTGCCATGATCGCTGCGAGCGTGCTCGCGAGGGCGGAACAATACGCCGCGGCCGCGCAGGTCTACCTGCAGGTCGCGAGGGCGCGAAAATCGCTGGCAGACGCCCTGTCGGCCTATTCGACGATGCGTCAGGTCTGCGCCTGGGACATCACCGCGGAGACGGACGCGCAATGCCGCGGTCGGCGCTTTTCGCAAGGCGAGCTTGATGCCATCTCGCCGTTCACCAGCACCATGATGGCAACGATGACGGCGTCGCAGCAACTGGCCGTGGCGCGCAATTATTCGCAACGTTTTGGCCTGCCCCCTCCCGACCTGGGACCGCGGGCGTCCCGCCCGCCTTTTGATGGTTTCCCTCCCCCGCTTGCGGGGGAGGGAAACAAAGCGGGCGGGACGCCCGCGGTCCCAGGTCGGGAGGCGGCGCGGCCGGGTTCGGCGCGGGATCGCATCCGTGTTGGGTATGTTTCCGGCGATCTGCGCGAGCACGCGTTTTCTCGGCTCACGCTGCCGGTGTTCGAGAATCACGATCGGGCTCGCTTCGAAGTGTTCGGCTACGGTTACGCGGCCCCCACGCAGGACGATCTTCGCTCCCGCGTCGAGGGCGCCTTCGACCGACTGGTGTCGTTGCATGGTTTGTCGGATGCGGCGGCCGCGCAACGCATTGCCGCGGATGCGTGCGATGTCGTCGTCGATGGCACCGGATGGACGACGGGCACGCGAAGCCAGATCCTGCGGTTCCGGCCGGCGCCGGTCCAAGTCCAGTGGCTGGGTTATCCGGGAACGCTAGGCGCCCCGTGGTGCGACTACATCGTGGCGGACAGAGTCCTGATCAGGCCCGGCGAGGAGCAATTTTACGCCGAGAAGATCATCAGGATGCCGTTCACCTACCAGCCCAACGGCGCGAGGGAGCAGGCCGGCGATCGAGGCACCCGCGCGGAGCGCGGGCTTCCCGGCGAGGCCTTGGTGTTCTGCTCATTCAACCAAGCCTACAAGATCACCCCGGATGTCTTCGACACATGGATGCAGTTGCTCACGCAGGTCGAACGGTCGGTGCTTTGGCTGCTGGGCCTTTCGCAGGAAATGCAGGAGGCGCTGCGACGCGAGGCCCAATCTCGCGGAATAGCGGGAGAGCGTCTCGTCTTTGCTCCGCCGGCCGCGAACGATCGGCATCTGGCGCGGCTCACTCATGCCGATCTGGCGCTCGATTGCTTTCCCTATGGGTCGCACACGACGGGAAGCGACGCATTATGGGCCGGTGTGCCCTTGATCGGCTTGGCAGGCGATACATTTGCCTCGCGCGTGTCGGCCAGCATCCTGGCAGCGGCCGGGCTTGCCGATCTCGTCACCACGTCGCTCGCCGAATATCGCGCTCTTGCGCTTCGCTACGCGTCCGATCGCCAATTGCTGGCTGAACTGAAGGCGCGGGTTGCGGCGTGCCGGACCTCGCCCTTGTTCGATTCCAAGCAATTTGCGCGCGATCTCGAAAAGGCTTACGCCACCGTGGTCGAGCGTAGCAGAGACGGATTGGCGCCCGATCACATCGCGGTGTCGTAGGGTGGGTTGAGCGCAAGCGGAACCCACCGTCGGCCGCGCCGCCGCAACCTACATCTCAATACCCGACCACGATGCCATGCAAGTCGTAAGCATCGGCGCGCTCGATCTTCACGGTGGCGACTTCGCCGATCCGCAGCGGCCGGCGCGACGTCACGTGGACTGTGCCATCGATCTCCGGGGCGTCGCCCTTGCTGCGGCCTTTGGCCCAACCGTTGCCGATCGCATCAATGATCACGTGCTGGCGGGTGCCGACGTGGCGCTTAAGGCGGCGCGCCGAGATCGCCTGCTGGCGCTGCATGAAACGGCGCCAGCGCTCTTGCCGGACCTCATCCGGCACGGCCTCGGCAAGATCGTTGGCAGCCGCGCCTTTCACCGGCTCGTAGCGGAAACAGCCGACCCGGTCGAGCGCGGCTTCATCGAGCCAATCCAGCAGAAAGCCGAATTCCTCCTCGGTCTCGCCTGGGAAACCGACGATGAAGGTCGATCGCAAGGTGATGTCCGGGCATATGGCGCGCCAGGCGCGGATGCGATCGAGCGTCTTTTCCTGCGCGGCCGGCCGCCGCATGCGCTTGAGCACCGTCGGCGCCGCATGCTGGAACGGTACGTCGAGGTAGGGCAAGACCTTGCCCGCGGCCATCAACGGGACGACGGCGTCCACATGCGGGTAGGGGTAGACATAGTGCAGCCGCACCCAGACTCCGAAGTCGCCCAGTGCCGCCGCGAGATCAAGGAACCGCGCGCTGACTTCGCGCTCCTTCCACCGGCTCGCGGCGTATTTGATGTCGAGCCCATACGCGGACGTATCCTGGGAGATGACCAGCAGTTCCTTGACGCCGGCTGCCACCAGGCGCTCGGCCTCGCGCAGCACGTCGGTGGCGGGCCGTGACACAAGATCGCCGCGTAGCCTCGGAATGATGCAAAAGCTGCAGCGATTGTTGCAACCCTCGGAAATCTTCAAGTAGGCATAGTGCCGGGGCGTCAGCTTGACGCCTTCCGGCGGCACCAGGTCGACGAACGGATCGTGGCGCGGCGGCGCGGCGCGATGGACGGCATCGAGCACGCTTTCATATTGTTGCGGGCCGGTGACGGCGAGCACATTGGGAAACCGCGCCGTGATCTTTTCCGGCTCTGCGCCCATGCAGCCGGTCACGATCACTTTGCCGTTGTCCCGCAGTGCCGATCCGATCGCCTGCAGGGATTCAGCCTGGGCGCTGTCGAGAAAGCCGCAAGTATTGACGATCACCAGGTCGGCGCCGTCATGCTTGCGGGCGAGTTCGTAGCCCTCGGCGCGCAGCCGCGTGATGATGCGCTCTGAATCGACGAGAGCCTTGGGGCAACCGAGCGACACGAAGCTGATTTTCCGCGCCGGCTCCGGGCCGGGCGCGGCGTTTTGCGGGACAGGATCAATGTTTACCATGGGGCCGATATAAGCGGTTCCCGGGTCGGGTGCGAGCATTTACGGTTCGGCGACCTGTAGCCCGGGTGGAGTGCTAAGCGAAACCCGGGGGCGGCGTTGCCGTATGGACAGGAAGGTCCCGGATTTCGCTGCCGCCCAATCCGGGCTACGCTCGTTGGCTACGCTCACTGGCCGACGCCTGGATCGGGTCAAGACGGCCTTCGCGACGACGTTGGCCCCCCGATCGATAGCCGGGTAATTCCGGGCCATAAGGGAGGAGATGACTCATGTTGCGACGCAGCTTTTTTCCTGCAGGAGTGTTGTTGGCTGCGCTGACCGCGCTCCGTCCGGCCGCTGCTGCAGAGACCGCCGCCGGGCAGAACTTGACGGCTGACGACTATATCGAGATTCAACAGCTTTATGCCGCCTATGCTCACGCGCTCGACAAGGGTGAAGGCGAGCGTTTCGCTTCCACGTTCGTTCTCGATGGCGAGTTCACCGGCGGCAGAGGGCCGGGCCGAGGCAGCGAAGTGCGAAACCCGCTCAAGGGCAAAGATGCGCTCCTGGCCATGGGCAGTCGCGGCGGCCTGCGTCACTTTAACGCCAACCTCGTTATCACGCCGACCCCTGATGGCGCGAAAGGTTCCGTCTACCTGCTCCTCTTCAACGCGCGAAACATCCCGGCGACAATTGTGGAAACCGCGATTTACGAGGACACGTTGGTCAAGACTCCGCAGGGTTGGAGGTTCAAGAAACGCGTGGTCTGGCGCGATGATGACGATATCACGCCGTTCAAACCAAAACCGCTTCCGCAGACGCAGGAAAACAAATAGGCGGGCGAAGACAGTCGAGCCCGTAGGGCGCAATAAGCGGGAGCGCATTGCGCCGTTCCGGTGCGAAGCGGGCGACGCTCGACAGGCCAACTGCGGCGAGCGTGTTTTGAGATTAAGTCGGCGCAATGCGCTGCGTTTATTGCGCCCTACCAGACTGGCCCTTTGGGCCAATTGGGCTTATATGATTGCCGGAAACTGAGACTACTCGATGGCCGACGACGTTGTGATGCAAATCCTGCAAGCGATCCAAGCCAACCTTGCCGCGCTTGATCGGAAGGTGAGCGGACAAGGTCGCACGCTCGATGTGGTGAAGCAGGACGTGCGGATGATCCGGGCAACTATTCGGGATATGGGTGAAACGGGAGTGACCGAGGGTGAGGTCGAGGTTCTGCACGAAGATGTCAATCGCGTGCAGCAAGGCCTTACCGATTTAGAGGCTAGGATTGAGGCGCTGGAGGGCCAGAGGCCCTAAAGGCTCTGGCCGCGGTGCGCTTTCGCAGCATCCAGGTTTGATCCCTGTCCGTTGTCGGTTCATTCCGCTTGACAAGCAAATGGCGGGCCGGGCCGTGCGCGATGAGGAAAAAAATTTCGTCGCGGCGTTAACTTTTCCTCGCCAATGGCCACGGCGGCGCTGCTCGGCGGCGCGAGGTGCCTCCCGGCTGAGGCCGCCACCTCCCCTGCAAGCGAGGGGCGGAGCGATGATGGTTGGCCGCCACTCTAAATCGCTTTCGCGGCGGCCAGAACTTCCTCGGCGTGACCTTCGATCTTGACCTTCGGCCAGATACGCGCGATGCGGCCGTCGGCGCCGATCAGCACCGTCGTGCGATTGATGCCCATGTATTTTTTCCCGTACATCGATTTCTCCGCCCAGACTCCGTAAGCCTCGAGCATTTCATGGTTTTCGTCCGAGGCGAGCGGCGTTGAGAGGGCGTGCTTCGCCTTGAACGCATCCTGCTTCTTGACCGGGTCTGCGGAGACCCCGACGACCGCGACGCCGGCCTTGGCAAAGGCCGGATGCAGGCGGGAGAAATCCTTGGCCTCGATCGTGCATCCGGGCGTATCCGCCTTGGGATAGAAATAGAGAACGAGCTTCTTTCCTTTGAAGTCCGCGAGCGATACGGTGCTGCCGCCGTCACGCGCCAGGCGGAAATCGGGCGCCTTGTCGCCCGCTGCCAACTCTGCCGTCATATGCTTTTGCCTTCGTTTCGTCGTTTTCGAACAGTCTGGTGAGAGATTAATCACGTTCCGCGCCGCGAGGGAGTAGACTAGCATTAACCCCCCATTGTTACCCTGACCGATAGGGACATTCCACCAAGCATGGCGGTTGACCACGACAGAAGACCCAGGACCGCAGGCTTGCGCACTGTGGAAGCGAGGCTCCCTATGCACCGCGGCGCCGAGGCGATGCGCGCGGCCCCCTCCCAATCCTCCCCCGCAAGCGGTGGAGGGCATATGGATTTACGCTCCGCCGCTTGCGGGGGAGGGCAGGGAGGAGCACGCGGGCAGGGTGCGGCGCCGGCGGCGCGGCCCGATGTGTCGGGCTGGTGGCGCATCGGGGGGCGGCTCGCCGGCCCGCCATTGCGGGCAATGCAATCCCGATGGGTGCGCCGGGTCGGCATCGGCGTCGTCGCGGTCGCTGCTGTTTTCGCACTGATGGCCGGCGGCCTGTGGCTCATGCTGGCGAGCGGGCCGATATCATTGGACGTCGCCACGCCGTGGCTCGCGGCTGCGGTGGCAGAAAATCTCGGTAAACAGTTTCACGTCGACATCGGCGGCACCGTATTGGAACGCGACGAACACGGCCGCACCGCGATGCGCATCCGTTCCATTACGGTGCGTGACCATGACGGCACGGTGGTCGCAAGCGCCCCGAAGGCAGAGGTCGGGTTCTCCCCGGCAAGCTTGCTCACCGGGCGTCCGCGGGCCGAACGCCTCAACCTCGTGGGCGCGGAGCTTGCGGTCCGCGTCGAAGCCGACGGCAAGGTCACGGTGTCGACCGGCGTCGACCAGCGTCCTCTTGCCGTTGCGCCGGCGCCGGCTGTGGGCGGGTCACGCGGAGGCGCTGCGGCGCAAGTGGAAAGAGGGATTGCCGACAACGACGGCGCCGCTGAGGGAAGCCGAAGCCTGCAGGAGAATTTTGCTGCTTTCCTCGCCTGGGTGGATAGCCTCGGCGCCTTCGGCCTCGACGGCGGCGACCTGACGGAAGTCGGCCTCAAGAGCGGAAACCTGGTGGTCGACGACCACCGCAATGGCCAGCAGTCCCGGTTCGAGAACATTCACTTGAGCCTCACCCGTCCGCGCGCCGGCGCGCTCGAATTCGAGCTGGGCTCGGAGGACTTAACCCGTCCGTGGCTCGTGCTCGCATCGATCAAGCCCGGCAACGATGGCGCCCGCACGGTCGATCTGGAGGCGCGCAAGGTTTTGCTCAAGGACCTGTTGTTGGCGCTGCGCGTCGACGGCGGCCAGATCGAGACCGATGCGCCCGTATCGGCCATGGTTCGTGCCGAGTTTGCCCAGGACGGAACGCCGCAATTCGCCTCCGGCCGCATCCTGGTGGGGCCAGGATCGTTCATCGACGTCGGCGATCCGCAGGCCATGATCACGATCGATCGTGCCGAAATGCAGCTCGACTGGAACGCCGCCCGGCGCGTATTGGCGATGCCGTTCCAGATCGTTTCCGGCGGCACGCGATTGACACTGATGGCGCAGGCCGAGGCGCCGCAGGATCAAGGTGGAACCTGGGCGCTCAATCTGAGCGGCGGCTCGGTGGTGCTGGCGCCGACCGGCCCTCACGAGGAGCCGCTCGTTCTCAACCGCGTCCTGGTGCAAAGCCGGATCGACCCGGTGGAGCGGCGATTCAACATCGATCACGCCGAGGTGGCCGGCAAGGGTGTCGGCGTCGCCATGTCGGGCAGTCTCGATTACTCCACGTCTGACCCGCGGCTGAAGATCGGCATGGCGGCGCGCAAGCTCTCGCTGGCGGCGTTCCGGCAGATGTGGCCGCCCTTCGTCACGCCCGCGGTGCGCACCTGGATCATTGAGCGGACTTCCGGGGGATTGATCGAGCAGGGCGAAATCGCCACCAACGCACCGATCTCAACCTTGCGTTCCGGCGGCCCGCCGGTGCCGGACGACGGATTGTCGATTGCGATCCAAACCACCGGCGCCACCGTGCGGCCGTTCGACAATCTGCCGGAAATCCGCGACGCCGACCTCGTCACCCGCGTCAAGGGCCGCACCACGACGGTGACGCTCGGGCGCGGCGTGGTCCAGATGCCGTCGGGGCGCAAGCTCACGGTGGCGAATGGGGTGTTCGAGGTGCCGGACACCAGCGTGAAAAATCCGCCCGCCAAGGTTCGCACGCGGGTCGAGGGCCCGGTGGCGGCGGCAGCCGAGCTTCTCGGCATGGACCGCCTCAAGGACGCCGCCGGCATCCCGATCGATCCCGCCACCAGCCGCGGCAATGTGCTGGCGACCGTCACTCTCGCACTCCCGCTCGCCGGCGAGGTCAAATCCTCAACGCTGAGCTATTCGGTCGCCGCCGACATCGTGAATTTTTCGGCCGACCGCTTCGTGATGTCGCAAAAGGTCGAGGCGCAGACTTTGCGCGCCACGGCCAACAATCAGGGCTATCAGGTCAAGGGCGACATGCGCATCGGCGGCACGCCGGCTTCGGTGGAGCTGCGCCGCGGCGCCGGCGAGCCGGACGCCGAGGTGCGCATGACCGGCACGCTCGACGACGGGGCGCGGGCGCGGTTCGGCTTCGATGTCAGCGGCGCCATCACCGGTCCGGTCCCGGTCAAGGTCGGCGGCAGGGTCGCCCTGAGCGGCGACGGGGACAGTCGCTTGTCGATCGAAGCGGATTTTACCCAGGCCAAGTTCGATAATCTGATGTCCGGATGGAGTAAGGCGCAGAAGACGCCGGCGCGGGCGACGTTCACCTTCGTGGGCCGCGGCAGGCCGACGAGGCTCGAAGATATCGCCTTCGACGGCAACGGCGCCACGCTCCGCGGCAGTGTCGAATTCGATCAGAACGGCGATTTCGCCGCCGGCACGTTTCCGGTGTTCGCATTAGCCGATGGCGACAAGGCGAGCCTCCAGCTCGAACGCGCGGCCGACAATCTCTACAAGATCACGATGCGCGGCGACACCTTCGACGGCCGCAACTTCATCAAGGCGACGATGTCGGGCACGCCTGAGGCAAAGCAGCGCCGACCAAGCGATATCGATGTCGACGCCAAGATCGGGGCGGTCGCGGGCTTCAAGGGCGAAGTGCTGCGCAATCTCGACCTGCGCCTGACGCGGCGCGGCGGCACGATCCGCAACCTCGCGGCCACGGCCCGGTTTGCGGGCGAGGGCGTCTTGCAAGGCGAGTTGCGGGGGCGTCCCGGCGAACGGCAGACCGTGTATCTGGAGTCGACCGATGCCGGCGCGCTGTTCCGCTTCAGCGATACCTATTCGCGCATGGTCGGCGGCCAGATGTGGATCGCCATGGACCCGCCGACGTCTGACGGGGCAAAGCAGGACGGCCTCATGGACGTGCGGGAGTTCACGGTCCGCGGCGAGGCGGCGCTCGACGGCGTCGCCGCCGGTGCGCCCAACGGGACCGGCAGCGGGGTGCAGTTCTCGCGCATGCGCGTCGAGTTCACCCGCCGGCCCGGCAAGATGGTGATCCATGAGGGACTGGTCACGGGGCCGACGGTTGGGGCAACGATCGATGGCGTCATGGATTATGCCGGCAACGAATTGCACCTGCGCGGGACCTTCGTGCCGCTCTATGGATTGAACGCCGCATTCGGAAATATCCCCGTCCTCGGCTTCTTTCTCGGCGGCAAGGAAGGCCTGATTGGCAGCATGACCTACGAGGTGGTCGGCACCCCCGGCACGCCGGTGCTCCGGGTCAACCCGATTTCAGCGGTGGCGCCCGGTTTTGTGCGCAAATTCCTCGAATTTCCCTCAAGCCTGCCCAACGACCGCTTCCCGGCGCCGGTCAACCGGGATCGCTGAGAACCTGTGATACATTCGGACCTCATCCTGAGGAGCGCGCTCTTGCGCGCGTCTCGAAGGATGGCAGCGAGTCCCGGCCGTGCATCCATCCTTCGAGACGGCCGCCCATCGAAATCGGCTGTTGCCGATTTCGACACTTTTTGGTTGCCGAAGTCGGGCAAGCCCGACTTCGGTAGGCGGCCTCCTCAGGATGAGGTCGAAAGAGTTTCACCTCCACGGGCGTCCTAACCGAGGGAGACCGGCACATGCGAACCCGATTTTTATTGGTTCTTGCCGCCATCGCGGCCGCTACGGTTCTGCTGACTTACGCCGCGCGAGCGCAGAACTATCCCAGCCGGCCGGTGCGGATCATCGTGCCGTTTGCGGCCGGCGGCATCGGCGACATCACCACGCGGCTGATTGCCGAGAAGCTCGGCGACAGGCTTGGCGAACGCTTCATCGTCGACAATCAGCCGGGCGCCGGCGGCATCGCGGCCGCGCGTTCAGTGCTGGCGGCGCCGGCCGACGGCTACACCCTCGCACTCGTCACCAACGGCACCGCCATCAACGTGCCGTTGTTCAAGAGCCTGCCCTACGACCCGGTCAAGGACTTCGCGCCGATCTCGGGCTTCAGCCTGTTCGATCTGACCCTCACCACCAACGCGGCTGGGCCCTATGCCACGCTCGGCGATCTCCTCAAGGATGCGCGCGCCAACCCGGGGAAGCTCAACATCGGCACCATCAATGTCGGCAGCACCCAGAATCTCGCCGCCGAGCTGTTGCGCGCGATGGCCATGATCAACGTCACGATCGTTCCCTATCGCACCACGCCGGACGCCATGATCGCGCTGTTGCGCAACGATATCCAGCTCGCCGCCGAGTACTACGCCACCACGAAAGCCGGCATCGAGGACGGCAAGCTGCGTCTGCTTGCGACCACCGGCGCGAAACGTTCCGAACTCACTCCGAATGCGCCCACCGCCGCGGAGGCCGGGGTGCCGGGCTACGAGGTGCGTTCGTGGAACGCGCTGTTCGCCAAGGCCGGCACATCGGCGGACATCATCGCCCGCCTCAACCAGGCGGTCCGCGACGTGGTGGCGCTGCCCGATATCAAACAACGCATGCTTGAGCTTGGCCTGGAGGCTCAGGCCGGCTCGCCCGAGGAGATTGCGGCGCGTCTCAAGGATGACATCGCCAAGTGGGCCAAGGTGATCGAGGGCGCGCATATTCCGAAGCTGTGACGGCCTCATGGCCGCGACGGCTTCGACCGCAGTGACGGACCGGCGGATCGAGCACCCACCGATCGCAATGCGCCCGACCGCAATGCGCCCGACCGCAATGCGCCCACTTGGCCTGCTCGCTCCGGCCAGAAGGGCTGTTTCGCCTTTCCCGGAAATGGCTTTGCCGCCTCCCCCGCATTCGGGCGGCGCGGCGTCTTGGGCGTCACGTCCATGTCCGAATACGCGCTGCGGAAACTCTTGCGATAATCATGGGGGGAAACGCCTAGATTGCGGACGAAGACGCGCCGCATGGAGTTGACGGTGCCGAAACCGCAGGCGCGGGCCACCCGTTGGAGCGGCGTTTTCGTATCCGCAAGCATGCGTCGCGCCGCATCGATGCGCGCCGCATCCACGAATGCGGCGGGCGTGTACTTCAATTCTCGCCGGAACACCCGCGAGAAATTGCGCGTGCTCATCCCGGCGCGAAGGGCCAAGGCATCGACGGACAGATCCTTTGACAGGTTTTCGAGCACGTATTCCTGCGCCTGTTGGATCTGGCTCTTTGTCGACATCTGGGCGGCGAGGTGAGCACTGAACTGCGATTGTCCGCCCGGCCGCTTGAGGAACATCACCATGTAGCGTGCGACGATGAGCGCGAGTTCGCGTCCGAAATCCTCTTCGACCAGCGCCAACGCCAAATCCATTCCGGCGCTGACGCCCGCCGTCGTGCACAGCGCGCCGTCGCGAATGAAGATCTGGTTGTCGTCGACGATGAGGTTAGGGAAATCGTCTCTCAATTTGTCTGCGCATTCCCAATGGGTGGTGACGCGCCGGCCATCGAGCAGCCCGGCGGCCGCAAGGAAGAACACACCTGTGCACACCGAACCGTAGCGGCGCACGGTCGGGGCCCGCCGGCTGAGCCAGGCGGTGACCGCCGGGTCGATCTCGTCGAAGGACGGATCGCCGCCCACGAGAAGAGTATCGATCGGCTCGTCGGGGTCGTATATGGTCGAGTCCGCGAGAAAGCGCAGGTTGCCGGTTCCGCAAACTGCTCCTGCGGTGGTGCCCATGACCTGCACTTCGTAGGCGTTCGGATCGCCGAGGCGGCGCGCTGCTTCCCAAAACACCTCCGCGGGGCCGACCACATCCAGCGACTGCACGCCCGGGGGCGCAAGAATCACGACGCGCATCGCTGGGACCTCGAACCCGGAGCCGACGCTCGGCGCGACGCCTGGGTCGCCGGCCTTTCGCGTTATGCTCACCGACACGGTCTGCAAGCAACCGCCGTGCCATTCGAGAGCTCTTGAACGTGTTCTATTTGCAGCACAGGCGTGCGGCTGGCGCCGTGGTCGCGCCCGAGGCAATTTCGTCCCGGCCGGCAAGCCCCGCGGCAACGACCACCGCCTCGAGCGCGTCGAGCCATTGGTCGTAATAGTTCCAGGACGGGTCGTCGATCTCGTGGCGCGCCTCCCAATCGCCGATGGCGGCGATCAGGTGCTGGCGAAAGTCCTCCCATTCGAAATGCCCGTCGCGGGAGAGCGCGAGCGCGACCCCGAATGCGATGCGCTCCCATGGGTGCGAGAACTTGAGCGCGCCGTCGGCGCGCGGGGGACGGTCCGGCGAGCCCATCATGCTGGTAACGGCGAAGTGCTCGAATTGTGATTGCATGGTTGAATCCACTAAACGCGGGCAACTCCCATCATGCCTTCGGCGGTGATGAGCTTGGCGAGCTCCGCTTCGCTCACGCCATCGGTTCCGGCCGGGCGTTCCGGCACCACGAACCAGCGGATCTGCGCGCTGCTGTCCCAGGTCTTGATTTCGATAGACGAAGGAATGTCGAGTCCGAACTCCTTGAGAACGGCGCGAGGCTCGCGCGCCGCCCGCGCCCGGAACGTCGGGTCTTTGTACCAATAGGGCGGGAGACCGAGCACTGGCCATGGATAGCACGAGCACAGCGTGCAGATGACAAGGTTGTGGACCGTCGGGGAGTTCGCGACGGCGCGCATGTGCTCGCCCTCGGCGCCCGCCATGCCCTTGGGCAGGTCAAGCCTGGCGATCGCGGCCGGCGTGTCATCGACCAGCAATTGCTTGAATGCCGGATCGACCCAGGCGCGCGCCACGACTTTCGCACCGTTGAATGGTCCCATCTGGGTTTCGAAGAACGAAAGCACCGTGTTCACGGTGTTGCCTGTGATGACGCCCTTTTCGATCAGCAATGATTCCAGCGCGAGGGCGCGTGCGGCGCTTTTGGCTTCCCGATCGGCCGGATACTCGAAACGCTGCGCCTGCGCAGCCGCCGGTTCTATCGCGTCGGCGCCGATCCCCGGAACCGCTGCGGCAGCCGACGCGGCGAGCAGCATATTGCGCCGGCTGACGCGCGAGAGACCGGGAAATTCAGGAGTGGGAAATCCAGGAGTGGGAAATTCAGGAGTCCCAGCATCGCTGCCGACGTCGGATGTTTGCTCATCAGATGTATTTGGGCGGGTGGTCATGGAATTGATCCTTTCATTGCGCGCCATCGGCCCCCTTCGTCAGGTTGCCGGAACGAACCTGCGGCACAGCGCATCAGTTGGGCTTGTCGAGATACGCTTCGAACAGGTCGGCATAGATCGCGACGTTCTTGTCGGCGTTCCCCTTCCAGATTTCTTCCGGGTCAAAGCGCACGCAGTAGACCGGCATGGCGTCGCCAATTCCGTCGGGTCCGGTCGGCGTGAGGTAGGTGTATGTCGCCGGATAGACCGTATCGACGGTGCCGATCCGGTCGCGCAGATAGCCGGGGAGGCGCGTATGCTCGACGCTCGGCACGTTTTTCACGAACACCTTGTCGCCTACCGCAAAGCGCGGCTTCGTGGCGCTGTCGCGTTTGGGTGAATCGCCTTCGATGAGGTAGGTAACGACGCGGCGGTCGATGGCCGGATCGCCGCCCTGTCTGCCGGCAGTGGAGGGGTTCTGCAGGATTTGCTGCGTGCGGGCGTCGAGCTCGGCTTCGGTGATGTAGCCTTTTTGGACGAAATATCCGGAAATGCCGCCGAGCCATTTTTCATAGTAGCGGAACTTGAAATAGTCGAACGGATTGAGCGATTCCGCGCCCTTGCGCAGGTCCGCCCAGGTCCACACGGTGTTGAACTTGCTCGGCGTCGCCGGCAGCGGTAATTGCGAGCTCAACGCCATCATCGCTACGTGAATGCCGAAGATCCGTTTCTCCCACGGCTCGACGAACACCCGCTTCTCGAATGTCACCGGGCCGAGGCCTTCGAGACCTCCAAGATAGTGCTGCAGTTTCATGGAATTTCCCTCGTGATCGGGGTTGATGTGGCGGTCGGCCGGACGGCCGGCCGATTGCATTTCGGTTTTTAAGAGGCCAACGCGACCTCGCAGGCGCGGCAATCCTCAAAGCCGGCGCGGAGCGCGGCCGCATCGAGGTTGCGGCCAATAAAGACGATCTCGCTCATGCGCTCCTCTGCGGGTCTCCAGGGACGGCCGGGGCGGCCATCCAGCGTCATGTGGACGCCATGGAAGACGAAGCGACGGTTTTGGCCGGCGATATGGAGAACGCCTTTGACGCGGAGGAGATCGCGCCCGTTCGTGAAAACGAGCGCGTTGATCCAGCGATTGAACTTGCGATCGTCCACGCTGTCCGGGCAGCGGATGGCGACGCAGCCGATATCTTCGGCGTGCTCGTGGTCGTGCTCGTCAAGCAGATGAGGATCGATTACGAGTATGTTTCTAAGATCGAAAGCGCGCACATCGAGCACGTCAGCGAGCGCAAGTTCGCAGTCTTGCGTGCGGTGAATGTGGGCAAGCGGATTGAGGCGGCGGATTTCGTGCTCGACCGCATCGATCCGCGGCAGCGGCTCAAGATCGACCTTGTTGAGGAGGATGACGTCGGCGAAGGCGATCTGCTCCCGCGCCTCGTCATGCTCCAACTGAAGCGCGAGGTGGCGGGCATCGACCACCGTGACGATGGCGTCGAGCGCGAAACGTGCGCGCAAAACTTCGTCGAGAACGAACGACTGGATCACCGGCGCGGGATCGGCGAGACCGCTCGTCTCGATCACCACGCGGTCAAACGAGAGGCCTGAGCCGAGGAGACGGCCAAGCGCCGCGATGAGATCGCCGCGCACGGTGCAGCATACGCAGCCATTGTTGAGCTCGATGATCGTCTCCGCGGTCGGGGTGACGAGTTGCCCGTCGATGCCGACCTCGCCGAACTCATTGACGATGACTGCCACGCGACCGGCTTGAGGATTTGTCAAAATGCGGTTGAGCAGCGTCGTCTTGCCGGCGCCGAGAAAGCCTGTCAGCACTGTCGTTGGGATCGTTTGCATGGTGACCTCAAAATCCCGTGGAACGACCGGGTGCCGCCGCAATTGTTCTCGATGCTGCGGCGCGTCATCCGGATTTAAACACGGTCACTTTGCTCGTTTCGGCCAAAGACAACTACAGTTTCGGACAAACGTTGCTCAGGAGATGGGCTTGCATAATAATTAAGCGCAGCGGCAACCGGATTGAGCAAACATGGACTGGTCGGCGCCGATCGATCTCTACTGCGAGCGTACCGACGCGTCGTTTTGGGCGGAGCCCGCCAACGCGCTGACCAACGCCGCGTTCCTGATCGCCGCCGCGGCCGCGTTTTGGCTGTGGCGCCGCCAAAGTGGGAGCGATCGCTCCCGCGACTGGCCGGCGCTGGCGCTTATTGTTGTGGTGGTCGCGGTCGGCATCGGGTCGTTCGCCTTCCATACGCTCGCGACACGCGGCGCGGTGCTGGCCGACGTGATCCCGATCGCGGTCTTCATCTACGGCTACCTGTTGCTCGCGTTGCGTCGTTTCCTGGGTCTCGCGGCGGGCGTTGCGGTCGCGATCGTGGCCGCGTACGCGGTGGGGGCACAGGCGCTCTCGTGGCTGGCGCCGCCGTACGCCCTCAATGGCTCCGTCGGCTATCTGCCGGCGCTGGTGGCGCTGATCGTGGTCGCGCGGGCCGCACACGGGCCGGCGCGTCGCGGCCTTGAACTGGCGGCGATGATCTTCACGGTATCGCTCGCCTTGCGCACCATCGATCTTAAGGCCTGCGACACGTTTCCGCTCGGCACGCATTTCTCATGGCATCTGCTGAACGCCGTGGTGCTCTACGTCCTGCTGCGAACCGCGATCAAAGAGGCGGGCGCGGGAAATGCGAAGTCCGCCTCTTAGCTCGACACCCTTCAGGGTGTCATCGCCCGGCTTGACCGGGCGATCCAGTAACCACCGGCCGAAGGATACTGGATTGCCCGGTCAAGCCGGGCAATGACACCGGCAGGGTCAACCGGAGTTACACTCGTCACAAATCCAACGTTGCGGGCGCAAACAGCTCCTCGATCTTCACCAGCCGGTCCGTCAGCCCCTGGGCGTGCACATATTGCGCGATCGTGTCGAGCACCTTGCGCGTCGCCTTCACCCCATAGGCCATCGGGTCAGTGGCAAGCCTGTTGCGAACGTCCTCCCCGATGACGCCGGTCTCGAAATGGGAGGCGAGCGCCACGTTGCCGGCGCGCAGCACTTGCGCCCGCGCCGCCGCGAACGCTGAATACAGATTGAGCGCGATCCAGGGGTGTTGCTCCAGGAGCGACCGGCGGACCACCACGGTGTGGTTGATCGGATAGATGCCGGTCTTGGCGTAGTAGCGGCGGCCCTCCGCGGCGCGGTCGGGAAACAGCGGCCGCACGCGCTTGTCGGCGGAAAGGTCGATGCGGCTGCGGTCGACGAGGTTGCGATCGGTGAGATAGAGGAGCGTGGCGTCGAGCTTGCCGGCCAGCAGCATCTCGCCGATATTGGTGCTGGCGGGGATCTGGTGCACGGTCACGCCCGCCGGCGGCTTGAAGCCGGTGGCGCCGCCATGGCTTTTGTCGGCGACGCGCTCCATGAAAAACTCCATGTCGCGCGGATGCACACCGAACTCGTTTTCCAGCACGCCGCGGCCCCAGATGGCGGCGGTCTGCTGATACTCCGGCACGCCGACCCGCTTGCCTCGCAGATCCGCCGGCGCGGCAATGCCGGCATTGGCGCGCACCAGGATGCGGGTGTGGAAGAACTCACGGGTGGTGAACACCGGCAGCGCCACCCACGGCGTCGGCCCCCGCGCGGTCGAAATCAACAGCGACGACATCGACATTTCCGACACGTCGAACTCGGCGAACCGCAGCTGCCGCCAGAACATCTCGGACGGGTGGAGGACGGTCGCGGTGAGGTCGAGGCCCTCCGCCTCAACTGCGCCGTCGATCAGCGGCCGGGTGTTCGGGTTGTTGGAGAGTGCGATACTCAGAGGGAGGCGGGCCATGATGATACTCTCACTCCTCCTTCAGCCCGAGCCTCGCCACGATCGGCCCCCACTTGTCGTGCTCCGCCCTCATGTGGCGGGCGAGATCGTCGGGCGTGCCGCCGCGCGGCTGGGCGCCGAGGCGGGCGAGCGGGTCACGCATGGCGGCCGACTTCAACGCGTCGTTGGTTGCCTGGTTGAGCCTCGCGATGATCGCCGGCGGCGTGCCGAGGGGGGCCAGGACCGCCACCCAGGCGCCGGAGTTGATGGCTGGATAGCCGAGCTCCGGCATGGTCGGCACGTCGGGCAGTTCGGCGAGGCGCGTCGGGTTCGAGACCGCGAGAGCCTTGAGCCGCCCGTCGCGGATGAACTGCACCGAGGTGCCCACGGTGTCGAAGGTGATCGGAATCTGTCCCGCCACCACGTCGGTCAGGGCCGGCCCCCCGCCTTTATAGGGCACGTGGACGATGTCTGTGCCGGAAAGCTGCTTGAACAGCTCGGCGGTGAGATGCGGCAGCGTGCCGGCGCCGCCGGTCGAATAGTTGAGCTTGCCGGGGTTCGCCTTGGCGTAGGCGACAAGCGCGGCGACGCTGCCGAACGGCGTGGCCGGGTGGGCGACCAGCACCTGCGGGGTCTCGGCAACGAGCGCGATCGGGGCGAAGCTGTTCTCGTCATAGCCGGCCGACTTGTAGACCATCGGGCTCATGATCAGCCCGCTGGCGGCGCTCACCAGGAGCGTGTAGCCGTCAGGGTCGGCCGCGGCCGCGACCTTGGAGCCGAGCGTATTGCCGGCGCCGGCGCGGTTCTCCACGATCACGTTCTGGCCGAGGACGGCCGGCAGGGCATTGGCGAGCAGGCGCGCCATGACGTCGACCGGTCCGCCTGCGGGCGTCGGCACGATGATCTTGAGGGGCCGGTTCGGATAGGGCTGCGCAGCGGCGGGTACGACGGCGGGGATGGCAAGTGCGGCGAGTGCCACGATGGCGGTTGCAAAGAGGAAATATCGGCGAAACATCGTGCTCTCCCCAATCTTGTTATCCCCTTCCCGGCGAGCGGATGATGTAGGGGCGACCCTTGTGGTCGCCCCGTTCACGGACGACGTGGGACGGTCCAAGATTAGCCCTGATCGCGCTCCGTTGATACCGTCACCCACGCCCTCACCGGCAAAGCGGGCGACCACAAGGGTCGCCCCTGCATGCGCTGGTACCTTCGCATTGGCTGAAGCGATCGACTGGTGATAGCGTTGCGAGAATTGCGGCGAAGAATGGAATGCCAACACAAGGCGGAGGAAGCCATGATGAGATTGATGCCTATTGCGATCCTGTGCGCTATTGGCGCTGCGGGCGCCTTCGCCCAGACTGCCGCCACCGGTACGTCGCAAGGCGCAGGAACCTGGACGCAAAAGGCCCCCCTGCCGACCACCCGCAATGAGGTCTCGCTCGCGACCGTGGGCGGCAAGATCTACGTGCTCGGCGGCGGCATCAACCGGGTCGCGGTCCCCCACGTCGAGGAATACGATCCGGCGACCGACAAATGGAATGCTCGCATGCCGATGATCCGCGGGCTCGACCACATGGGAACTGCCGTCGTCAACGGCAAGATCATCACGGTCGGAGGTTTCCTCGCCTCGGTGCACGCCTATCCGCAGGCATTGGTGTATGAATACGATCCCGCCGCCAATACGTGGAGGGCGCTCGCGCCCATGAAGGCGCCGCGCGCCTCGGTCGGTGTCGCCTTGCTCGACGGTAAAGTCCATGCCATCGGCGGGCGCACGCCCGACGGCAAGACGCTCGCGACCCACGAGGTCTATGATCCGGCGACCGGCACCTGGAGCGACGCTGCGCCGCTGCCGCAGGCGCGCGACCACATGGCGCTCGTCGCCGCCGATGGCAAGATCCACGCAATCGGTGGCCGCATCACGTCGCCGGCGGAGCCGGTCGCGCTCCATGACGTTTACGATCCGGCCACCAACACCTGGAGCGCCGGCGCGCCGCTGCCGACCGCGCGCAGCGGCGTGTCCGGCACGTTCTACAAGGGCCTCATCATGGTGCTGGGCGGCGAATTTCCGCCGCAGGATCGCACGTTCAACGAAAATGAAGGCTTCGACGTCAAGGCCAACATGTGGCGCACGCTGGCGCCGATGCCGGCCGGCCGCCACGCCACCGCGGCGACGACCGACGGCCGCAATGTCTACCTCGCCGGCGGCTCGCTCAAGCCGGGCTCCGGGCAGGTGACGGACCAATTGATCGTGTTCAATTCGCCGTGAGCAGTTTCAGCAGCCCGTAGCCCAGGGTGAGCCTTCACCTCCCCCTGGAGGGGGGAGGTCGGCCCGCGCCAGCGGGCCGGGAGGGGGTGACGGCGGCGCCGCAATTTCCGCCCAGGAGGTGTGGCACCGCTGTCACCCCACCCCGGACTGCCTTCGGCAGTCCGACCCTCCCCCTTCAGGGGAGGGTGATGAATCCTTCCGGATCGATTCAGATCGCAACCCACTCCACGCCGGACTTTTTCAATTCGTCCGCAAGCCGCTTGCGCGCGGAGAACATGCGCGTCGTGGCGGTGTTGCGGGGAATGCCGAGGATTGTGGCGACCGACTCCATGGATTGCTCCTGATAGTAGACGAGGTCGATCATTTCACGATGCTCGGCGGAAAGCCTCCTGATGCACCGGCGCAGGACGGTGCTGCGATCCCGCGCTTGCAGCGGCGCGTCCGGGTCGTCGGCGTGGTCGTGGTCGGCGGCCATGTCGCTGCCGGACTCGACGCCGCGGGGATTAATACGCGCTGCTAAGATTTTGCGGCGTGCTATCGTCAGCATCCACGTCACCACAGTCGACCGGCCTTCGAACTGGCCGGCGTGCCGCCAGACCTCGAGGAAGACCGCGCTGGTAACGTCCTCGGCCAGCGCCTTGTCCCGCAGCCGCTGCAGCACAAACCGGTAGACTGCGATGTGGTGCCGCGAGAACAGGGTCTGCATTGCGGTCCTGTCGGCGGCTGCGACGCGACGAACGAGGACCGCATCTTCGACACTCGTATTCCGGCCGCTGCGCCGGACCGGCTTCGGATGTGAACGCGCCGCCCAAAACATGTCCATGCCGTCGATCCGTCAGTTGTGGCCCCTGAGGATCGTAACGGTCCGTTCGCCCGGCGGATGTGATCCACATCACATTGGAATCCAAATCCTTCCCGGCATGCCGTCATTTGCCCGATGCGGCGGGTGAGGGGGCCTCGCCACGAGTCTGAGCTTCGTGGCAAGGCGCCTTTACCTCCCCGAGTCCGCCCTTGTGGAGAGGCCCCCTCACCCCGACCCTCTCCCCGCAAGCGGGGAGAGGGAGCAGAAAGGCCAGCGCACACCCTTATGTTAGCGCCTATGAGGGTCGCCCCTACAGCAGGCAATGCTCGAGGACACCGCTTGTTCGCGCCAGGGAGGGAAACGAGGTCCGCCTACCCGCCTTCGGTATCGCTTTCGGCAATGCGTTCGAGTGCTGTCACCGACAAGATGACAATCCCGCCCCGTTCGAGGCGGACCCATTCTTGCTCTTCCCAGATGCGCAATTGCCGGTTTGTGCTCTCCCGCGACATGCCGATGATGTTGCCGAGATTCTTCTGGGTGACGGCGACCTTGCGCTCGCACGAGCGCTCGTCGCCGTCGGACAGGCGCAAGAGCGTCCTCGCAAGCCGGCCGGGCAGAGGAAGAAACATGAGATTTTCGGCCTGCTCGGTGGTCCGCCGCAATTTGGCGCACAGGATCTCGATCATCTTGAGCGCGATCTCCGGCTCCTCTTTCACCAATGGCAGGAAATCCCGTCGCTCGATGACGAACAGTTCGCAATCCGTGATGGCGACGACGTCCGCGGTTCGCGGCCGGCCGTCGAGCAGAGCAATCTCCCCGAATACGTCGCCCTTGCCGATCAGGTTGAGCACCGCATCATGGCCATCGGCGGACGGGACGGATATTTTCACCTTTCCCTGGCAGACCACGAACAGGCTGGAGCCGGGATCACCCTTGGCGCAGATGCTGGTCCCGCGTGGAACCGATTTTCCCACAATGCAGGCCGCCAGGCGGTCGATCTGCTTCGGGTTGAGTTTGGTGAAAAGGTAGTGAGTTTGCAGCAGCGTACGCTTTTCGGCGTCGCGAAAATAAGGTGGGGTATCCTTGAGGCCGGTCATGGCCCAACTATAGCCGATACGCCTGCGGAATAATAGAAAGGGCCGCCCGGCGGCGGCCCTAGGTACGTTGGTATTGGCTAAGGTTACGGGCAGGGATGGCGTACGCCGTCGTAGCCGAGGAACGTGCCGGTCGCCGGATCGTAGGATCGGTAGCGGCTGGCGCAGTAAGCCGCGTCGCCGCCGTAACCCGGCGCCGGATAGTAACCGGGGCCATAAGCGGCCGGCGGGTAATAGGGTGCGCCATAGTAGTAATAGGGCCCACCGGAGTAGTAAGGCGCAGCCAGCGCGCCGCCGACAATGGCGCCGCCGAGGAATCCGGCGCCGAAGCCCCAACCGAATCCTCGACCCCACACCTTTTCCACATCGGTCCCGGTCGCCTTTGTGATCGCAAGCGCATCGGCGAACGACACGGCCGATGCCACATTGGAAGCAGCCACAAAACCCGCTGCCAGCACGGCGGCGACCGACATGTTCAGCATTCGCTTGGACATTGGCTTTCTCCGCTTTTTTCGAGCTTCGGCATCGGTTCACGAATCTCCGAAGCGCATACCGCCACCCATCCGATTGTGCGCGAGATATGCGACCGAAATTCGGCGCGTCAAGCGATGACCGTAAAGTGACGTCGTGCTAGTGGATCGCTTCCATGAAACCAACCGCATCGAACTGTCGAAATCAAACCCTCGGACCTCATCCTGAGGAGGCCGCGCTCTTCGCGCGGCCGTCTCGAAGGATGGCCGCGGAACGATGTCGCTTGTGGCCGTCCTTCGAGACGCGCGCAAGAGCGCGCTCCTCAGGACGAGGCTGATCGATGATATCGATACGATTCATACCGTGGAAACGCAGTATTAATCACGAAACGCGCTATGGAATCTTCGCTGCATCTCGCAGGCTGTCGATCAGAGCGCTGCGCATCAAGAACGCTTTTGCCAATACAGGGTCCTCCGCGCGGCGGCGCATCTCGTCGCGGTAGCGCTGGCGCTTGATCGGGTCGCGCTGCTCCATGTTCTGCTTATTGGCAATGGTGGCGGTCTGAACGTGACCGGTTGCCACGTGGCGGCGCTGGCGCACGTAGCGGTCGAGGGCGGCGTCGCTTTCCTCGCCGTGCAGCACGCGGATCAGGTTTACGGCCAGGTTGACGGCGTCGTGGATGCCGCTGTTCATGCCCATGGCGCCGATCGGGCTGTTGAGATGGGCGCTGTCGCCGGCCAGCAACACGCGGCCCTTGCGGAAGGTCGCCGCGACGCGCTGGGCCACCGTATAGGAATCGTAGAACGCGATCTCATAGCTCGCAGGACGCGGATTGAAACGCTGCAGCTTGCGTTGCGCGATCGCCAGCGCCGCCCCCTCCCTACCCTCCCCCGCATGCGGGGGAGGGTAGGGAGGGGGCACCTCGTCCGGGCGCAGCGGCACGACCAGGCGGTAGACGCCGGGCGGCCCCTGCCAGGAAATCTTGAAGAGGTTGTACCACTCCTGCGGATCCGCGATGTAGTTGCGATACGCGTAGCCGTCCGCGGCGAAATCATAGGGCGTGCCGATGATCATGCAGCGTTCCGGATAGGTGAAGCCCTCAAACTCTATGCCGATCGCCTTGCGAATCGTGCTGCGCGCTCCGTCGGCCCCGACGAGATAGCGTGCTTGATGGCGCTCCTGCCGGCCATCGGCCGCTTCGACCACGACCTCCACCGCGTCGTCGCGCTCCCTGCAACCGATGACCTTGGTCGCGGTCCGAAACGTGATGTTTGAGATCGCTTTGGCCATCGCGAATAGGGTGCGCGAGAGCTTGTCCTGCTCGCACTGCAACACCCATGGATGGCGGGTCTCGTCCTTCAGCAGGGCGTGATCGAACGCGGCGAGCAGCAGCTTGCCGTCGTAATAATTGACGATCGGACACACAATGCCCTGCGACTCGATCAATGCATACGCGTCGAGATCGTCGAGGATATCGAGCGTGGCCGGATGGATGGTGGCGGCGCGTGGCTGCGAATGGACGATGTCGCCCTGGTCGAACAGCGTCACCGCGATGCCGGCGCGGCCGAGCATCAAGGCGACAACGAGCCCGACCGGCCCGCCGCCGGCAATGACCACGGCAGGGCGGGTCGGCATGGAAACCTATTCGGCCGCGATCGCAGTGTCGGCCGGCACGACTTCCTTCACAGCGCCGACCCAGCCCGTGTGGGTGAGATCGAAGACGACGCCGTCGGGGTCCTTATATTTGACCTCGTAATAGGTGTCTGGATTGTCGTCGGCGCGGCCCATGTAATAGGAGCCGCCCGCAGCCACCACCTTCTTGGCCGCTTCATCGAGATTGTCCACCCACATGCCGAAATGAATGAGACCGTAATGGCCGGGCGAGAAACCAGGCACTTCGCCGGGAAACTTGAGCAGCGCCACATTGACGGTGCCGTCCGTCACGTAAAGCCCGACGCCGGCACGGCCCGCAATCTTCATGCCGAATGCCTCCGCAAAGAATTTCGCGGCCTTTTCGGGGTCCGGAACCGAAATGGCGATGTGACGGAGGCGAGCGGCCATGGGAAACTCCTGCCTGTGGCGGTATTTATTTCCGGCTGCGACGGTATCCGCTTCCGCCCTTCGCAGCCCTCCCCACCTATTTTCCGCGGCAGCGGGGGAGGGAAGGGTGAGGGCGAATTCTGCGGTAGTCACCGCAGCCTTGTGGACCTATATACTACGAGTCAATCGAGAAAAGTCTAACCAACCGCCAGGGAGGCAGTATCGTTTTGGGCAGTATGTGTCCCATAGGAGGGGAGCCATGAATCAGTCAGTTCATCAACTGCTCCAAGTGATCCTTCAAGGTATCTCCTGGGTATTGCGGACGATCGAGACGTTATGGGTGTGGTCGTGGTCCCAGATCACTCATGCGTTCGAAATGTCGTGGTGGAATTTGGCGCCATGGAAGATCGTCGTTGGACTGCTTTTCATTGCGGTTCTGGCCTGGATTCTTTTCCAATTGATCAGGCGTTGCATGGCGGCATTCGAAAAAATAGCCGCTGCGTTCTGGACGATGACGCTCACGGTGCTCGGAGTCCTGACGTTCGTTGTCATTGCTGGAGCTTTCTCCCGCGGATTTCAGTGGGTGGTCACCACCGTGCCGGATAAGTTCTGGGAAAAGTTCCTGTGAATGATCTCCAGATTTGTCGTGGCCGGGCTTGTCCCGGCCACCCCGACTATTCGTTCTCCATGCCTTGAAATTCGGGGTCGCCGGGACAAGCCCGGCGACGACGGTGGTGTGTGATTAAGGCGATCAAAACCCGCCGTAATAAGACTCATCCCCCGAGGCCCAACGCGCGCGGCAGGAACACCGTGAACCATGGCACGAAGGCGACGATGAGGAGCGCGATGATGAGGACCACCAGATAGGGCAGCATCGCGCGCGCGGCGGTCTCGATATCGGTGCCCATGATGGCGCAGGCGACGTAGAAGCCGACGCCCGCCGGAGGGAGAAACGCGCCGATCCCCATGGCGATCAGAAGCACGATGCCGTAGTGCAATTCGCTGAGCCCGATCCCGCCGGCGATCGGTAACAGCAGCGGCGCCAGGATGATGAGGGCCGGGAGCCCTTCCAGCACCGAGCCGACAACGATGAGCAGCGCGATCGAGCCGATGACAAACAGCGCGGTGTTGTCGTTAATGCCGTGGAGGACAGCGACAAGGCGTTGCGGCAGATACCCCACCGTGAGCGCCCAGGAGAAGCCGGAAGCGGCGCCGAGGATGAACAGCACCATGCCGGCCAGCATGGCGCTGTCGAGGACGGTGCGCAGGAAGGTCGCAAGATCAAGCTCCCGGTAGACGAGGCATGACAGCATCAGCCCGTACACCACCGCAAAGGACGACACCTCGGTCGGCGTCGCGATGCCGAACAGAATGCCGGCGAACAGGATCACCGGCATCAGGAGCGGCAGAATCGCTCCGATTGCGCTCGTCATCACGGTGCGCAGGGAGGCGCGGCGCGACACGTTCCCGCCGCCGCGCCGCCCGCGCATTGAGATCAGCGCCATCAGGCAGGCAGCGACGACGGCGGCCGGGATGAGGCCGCCGACGAACAGCGCCGCCATGGAGAGCGTGGTGATCGAGCCCAGCACCAGCATGGCGATGCTTGGCGGCACCGTTTCGCCCATGGCGGCGGAGGCGGCGAGCACCGCCGCACCCTCGCCGGCGCCGTAGCCCTCCTTCTTGAGCATGTCGCGCATCACCGAGCCGACGGCGGCGACGTCTGCGGTCTTCGAGCCGGACAGGCCGGAGACCAGATACATGCTGAGCACCATGACGTGGAGGAGGCCGCCGCGCAAATGGCCGACCAGCGCATGCACGAAGCGCACGAGGCGCAGTGAGATGCCGCCGCGTTCCATGATCAGGCCGGCGAGAATGAAAAACGGCAGCGCCAGCAGGACGAAATTGCCGGTGCCATCCACCATGTTTTGCGGCAAGGCTACCATCGGGACGGTGTCGGCCAGCCAGAGGTAGACGGTGGTGCTCAGCAAGAGCGCGAAGCCGACCGGGAGGCCGCCGAAGAGGGTCACGAAGAACGATGCCAGCGCGGCCGTGATGGCGCTGTCGCCCGCAAACCACGGCAGCCAGGCCGGGCGCGTCGCCAACGCCAGGGTCAGCACGATAGCGCCGGCGCCGCCGACCGCGACCACGATGGCGCGCCGCGCCCGCACCAGGCGCCTCCCGGCATAGAATATGAGCAGCGCCATGCTGGCGCAGAGCGGAACCACAATCCAGGCGGCGGGCATTTGCAGGATCGGCGTCAGCTCGTTCCACCGTATTTCGACGAGGAAGATCGACGCATAACCGGTTACGGCGGCCACCAGCAGCACGCCGAGATCGGACGCGACCAGGCACGCGTCGCGCAGGCGAGGACCGAGCGCGTTCACGCCGACGCGCACGCACGTGTGGTGGCCGTGCCCATAGGCAATGGCCCCGCCCACGAACGCGAGCGTCGACAGGGAGAGCTTGGCGACCTCATCGGTCCACAGGAAGGCCGTGTCGAAAAGGCTACGCGAAATCACATTGGCGAAGACGGCGGCAAGCTCGCCGATGAGCGCAATGGCGACCACCGCATTGGCGAGCACGTTGACGATGGCGGTCACTACGCCTGAACCGCCTTCATCACCTGGCTCACCAACTCCGCGCCGATCTTGTCGCGGAACTCGTCGTAGACCGGGGCCATGGCGGCGCGGAAGGCGGCGAAATTGGTGTCATCGATCTGCATGCCCTTTTGGGCGCAGAAGGCGCGGCCTTCCTGGGTTTTCTCCGCCACCGTCGCGCGCCAGAGCGGCTGGATTTCGGCAGCGGCCTCGCGGATCGCGTTGCGGTGGGCGGCCTCCAGGCGGTCGAATTTGACCTTGCTCGCCATCAGGGCGCCAGCGTTGTAGACGTGGTTGGTGAGGCCGGCGAACTTCGTCACCTCGTAGATTTTCGAGGAAACGATGGCGAGGAACGGCAGCTCGACCCCGCCGACGGTCCTCTGCGAGATGCCGATATAGACTTCCGACAGGTCCATCACCACCGGGATGGCGCCGCAGGCGCGAAAGCTTGCCGCGAACACCGCGCCGGGCTGGATGCGAATCTTCAGGCCCTTGAGATCAGAGGGCTCGCGGACCGACTGGCTTGCGGTCTCGGTCTGGCGCCAGCCGTAATGGCCCCAGACGAAGCCATAGATGCCCTTTGCCGGCATGTCGCCGAGCAGTCCCTGGCCGATCGGGCCGTCCAAGAGGGCCTCGGCTGTGTTGGCGTCGCGGAAGAGGAAGGGCAGATCGAGCACCTGGATGCGCGGGAAGAACGATTCGAGGAACCCGGTGGTATGGAACGCCATGTCGACGATGCCGGTCTGCATGCCGGACACGATATTGACCTCGCTGCCGAGCTGGCCGCCGGAAAACACCTGGATGCGGATCGCGCCGCCGGTCTTGGCGGCGACCAGCTCGGAGAATTTCGTCGCCACGGTCTGAGTGGGATGCAGTGGCGTGTCTGGGTGGCCGAGTTTGAGGGTGACGGCGCCCTGTGCGAAGGCGCGACCGGATCGCCAGATCGCCGGCATGGCGACCGCAAGCCCGGCCACGGAGGCGAGGAATTGCTTGCGCGTGATCTTCGAGGTCATGGGCGTTCTCCCGGCTTGGCCGTTTCGCCGAGCGTACGGGATTTCGGGCCGCTTTCGCAATCGTGTGCCTTGGCGATGTCAAGGACTGGTACCTGCAGGAATCATTCGCTATTTTGAGGCCATGGAATGCGAAATCGACGGGACTTGAAAGCGATGACAAGAATGCTCGATGAAGCCATTAAGAAGGTTCGAGAACTGCCTGACTCGGTGCAAGATGATGCGGCCGAGATGTTATTTTCGGTGGCAGCTAAGCAAGGCGAGCCCGTGAGGCTCGACGAGGAAACGCGCGCGGCGGTCCGGGAGGGAAGGGCACAGGCTCGTCGGGGCGAATTTGCCAGCGACGAAGACATGCAGGCTTTTTTTGAGCGACACGGCGTGAAGCGCTGAGCGGGAATAAATTCGATAACGCTCCAAGCACAAATGCAGCACTATCTCATGCTCGCATCTCGCGAGGGATGCCCGGTGGCTTGGCAGCGTCGCCAACACGATTCCAAGATCGATACTTCCAAGGCTGAACCATTTCCAGTGGCGTAATGAGTGGGACATATTTTAGAGACTCCGCTCCGCCGATCTCTTCCAGACGCTCAAGAATCAGCGGGATCGAATCCTCCGGCACGAATAGCCATGGACGAAAAACCGCCCAGTCGTCACTAAGAAAGCTGTCTCTTTTGAGGGCTTGGCAAACCAGTCCCCAGTGATCGTGCCATCCCTTGAGACGTTTGGTGAGGTCGGTGAGTTGCCTGCTGTAAGAAATCTCGCATAAGAAAACTGCCTTCGCGCGAAGGTCCAATGCAATCGCATCGCAATACCAATGAGGACCGCTGGTGTCTGGATTTTCGGCTTGGTTCAATTGGATACAGCATTCTGTGTTCACGAAGATCGCCCGATCTGCGCGAAGGTAGTCGACAACGACATTTTCGTAGTAATTCATCTCTCACCTTTTAGTTCTATCTGGGGTGCGACTGTCTAAGGTTGGAATCGGAACGCAGCTTCTCGCAAAAGGCTGGGCGTGGTTTAGTAGATGAACAGACCGTGCCCCTCAATACGTCGCCCGCCCGCCCGAAATGTCGAACACCGCGCCGGTCGTGAACGCACACTCCGGCGAGGCGCAGAACGCCACCAGGTCGGCGATCTCCTCGACCTTAACGAAACGGCCGCGCGGGATCTTTGCGAGCATGTAGGCGATGTGCTCCTTGGTCATCTGGTCGAAGATCGCAGTCTTGGCGACGGCAGGCGTCACGCAATTGACCGCGATGTCGTAGCCGGCGAGCTCCTTGCCCAGCGATTTCGTCAGCGCGATCACGCCGGCCTTGGAGGCCGAATATGCGCAGGCATTGGGGTTGCCTTCCTTGCCGGCGATCGAGGCAATGTTGACGATACGGCCGTAGTTTTGCGCGATCATCATCGGGGCGACGGCCTTGCAGCAGTTGAAGGTGCCTGTCAGGTTCACCGCCAGCACTCGCGCCCAGTCCGGCGGCGGATACTCCCAGGTCGGCACATTGGGTCCGGAGATGCCGGCGTTGTTGACCAGGATGTCGATCCGGCCGCCATCGATGGCCCTGGCGGCGGCTTCGACCTCGGCGAGGTCGGACACGTCCATCGCCACCGCAAAGGCTTCCCCGAGGGACCCAAGCTCTGCGGCAGCCGCTTTTGCGAGCGCGATATCGCGGTCCCACAGCCAGACGGCGGCGCCGCCATGCAGCAGGCGCTCGGCAATCGCCCGGCCGATGCCCTGGGCGCCGCCGGTGACGACCGCGATGCGGTTGCGGAAATCGTAAATCGTAGGCATGCGAACCTCGATCGACAAAGCAGGAACCGAATTTTCACAGGCGTCTTGACATAGACGCAATGCCGGACGATTGCCACCGTGCGAGAGGCGGCAACCGGAACCGGGCCGCCCCGATCAAGACCGAGGCAAGAGCCGATGACCCCAAAGCCCCGCCTGCGCTCGCAGTTGTGGTTCGACAACCCTGACAATCCGGGCATGACGGCGCTCTATCTGGAGCGCTATCTCAACTACGGTCTCACCAAGGACGAATTGTGCGCCGGCAAGCCCATCATCGGCATTGCCCAGACCGGCTCCGATCTCGCGCCGTGCAACCGCCACCACATCGAGCTGGCCAAGCGCGTGCGCGACGGCATCCGCGACGCCGGCGGCATCGCGTTCGAGTTCCCGGTCCATCCGATCCAGGAGACCGGCAAGCGCCCGACCGCGGCGCTCGACCGCAATCTCGCCTATCTGGGCTTGGTCGAGGTTCTCCACGGCTATCCGCTCGACGGCGTCGTGCTGATGACGGGCTGCGACAAGACCACGCCCGCCTGCCTGATGGCGGCCGCGACCGTGAATATTCCGGCGATCGTCCTGTCCGGCGGTCCGATGCTCAATGGCTGGTGGAAGGGCGAGCGTTCGGGCTCCGGCACCGCCGTGTGGAACGCGCGCCAGGAGCATGCGGCCGGCCGCATCGACTACAAGGAATTCATCGATATCGTGGCGTCGTCGGCGCCCTCGGCCGGCCATTGCAACACCATGGGCACGGCGTCGACCATGAATGCGCTGGCCGAAGCCCTCGGCATGTCGCTGCCGGGCTGCGCCGCCATACCTGCGCCCTATCGGGAGCGCGCGCAGATCGCCTACCAGACCGGATTGCGCGCCGTCGCCATCGTACACGAGAACCTGAAACCGTCAGATATTCTGACCCGCAAGGCCTTCGAGAACGCCATCGTGGCATGCTCGGCAATCGGCGGCTCGACCAACGCGCCGATCCACATCAACGCGATCGCGCGCCATGCGGGCGTCAAGCTCGGTATCGCGGATTGGGAAAAGATCGGCCTCGATATTCCGCTGCTGGTGGACATGCAGCCGGCCGGCAAATATCTCGGCGAGGAATATTTCCGCGCCGGCGGCCTGCCGGCCGTCATGCATGAATTGCTGGAGGCCAAGCGCATTCACGCCGACGCCCTGACCATCAACGGGCATAGCATGGGGGCGAATGTCGTGGAGGCGAAGTCGCAGGATGCCGACGTGATCCGCCCCTACGGAAAGCCGATGAAGCCGGCCGCGGGCTTCAAGGTGCTGAGCGGCAACCTGTTCGACTCGGCCATCATGAAGCTGTCCGTCATTTCCGACGAATTCCGCGAACGCTATCTCGCAAACGTTGAGGACCCCAACGCCTTCGAAGGGCGCTGCGTCGTATTTGAAGGCCCTGAGGACTACCACCACCGCATCGACGATCCGGCCCTCGGGATCGACGAAAACACCGTCCTGGTGATCCGCGGCGTCGGGCCGATCGGCTATCCGGGATCCGCCGAGGTGGTCAACATGCAGCCGCCGGCGGCGCTGATCAAACATGGGATCACGTCGCTGCCTTGCATCGGCGACGGCCGGCAATCCGGCACCTCGGGCTCGCCCTCGATCCTCAACGCATCGCCGGAGGCGGCGGCGAACGGCGGCCTTGCGCTGCTCCGCACGGGTGACCGCGTCCGCATCGATCTTAACAAGGGTGCGGCCGACGTCTTGATTCCGGAGGCCGAACTCGCGGAGCGCCGGCTTGCCCTGCAGAATGGCGGCGGCTTCAAGTTTCCCGAGAGCCAGACGCCGTGGCAGGAAATCCAGCGCGCCATGGTGGACCAGCTCGCCGACGGCATGGTGCTCAAGCCGGCCGTGAAGTACCAGCGCGTCGCCCAGACCTTCGGTGTGCCGCGCGATAATCATTGATGTTTCACCACCCTCCCCTGCAGGGGGAGGGTCGGACTGCCGAAGGCAGTCCGGGGTGGGGTGACAGCGGCGCAGCGCATGACACCAACGCAGTGTATGTGGAAGCGCTGTCACCCCCTCCCGGACCGCTGACGCGGTCCGACCTCCCCCCTCCAGGGGGAGGTGATCAACTTGTGGACTTGATCCCATGACCCAACGCCTCGCCGACAAGATCGCATTCGTAACCGCAGCCGGGCAGGGCATCGGGCGCGCCATCTGCGAGGCGTTCGGCGCCGAAGGCGCGCGCGTGATCGCGACCGATCTCGATGCCGGAAAGCTCGCGAGCCTTTCCTGCGCGCGGCGCGAACAGCTCGATGTTCGCTCGACGGCCGCCGTCGCGGCGCTTGCGCAGGATGTGATGAAGGCATTCGGGCCACCCGACATCCTGGTCAACTGCGCCGGCTTCGTGCATCACGGCACCGTGCTCGATTGCAGCGAACAGGACTGGGACTTCTCCTTCGACCTCAACGTCAAATCCATGCACCGCACCCTGCGCGCCTTCCTGCCCGGAATGGTCGAGAAGAGGCGCGGCTCGATCGTCAACATTTCGTCCGCGGTGTCGTCGATCCGGGCGGTGCCGAACCGCTACGTCTACGGCGCCACCAAGGCCGCCATCATCGGGCTCACCAAGGCGGTGGCGGCGGATTTCATCAGGCAAGGCATCCGCGCAAACGCGATCTGTCCAGGCACTATCGAGACGCCCTCGCTTGACGGGCGGGTCGAAGACCTATCCAAGACGACGGGCAAGCCGATCGGCAAGGTGCGCCAGGATTTCATCGACCGCCAGCCCATCGGCCGCCTCGGAACGGCGGCGGAAGTCGCGGCGCTCGCGCTGTTCCTCGCCTCGGACGAGGCGAGCTACATCACCGGGCAGACCCATCTGGTCGACGGCGGCATGGCGCTGTAGGGCGCCTTCGCTTTAACCCGCCATTGCCCAGTAGGTGTCATTGCCCGGCTTGACCGGGCAATCCAGTATCCCCGGTCGGTGGTTACTGGATCGCCCGGTCAAGCCGGGCGATGACAAGCAGAGTGAGTGTCAACGGTTATTTCGTTCCGTCCCGAACTTCGATCGTCGCGATGTTGTGGACAAAACGGCCGCCGGCCTTGTCGCCAGGCGCCACGATCTCCGCCGGCCCATCGGTTCCGAGCGGTTGCCCATCCACTTCATAGGCGACCAGGACCTGATTGCCGCCGAAGTTCGGGGCGATCTCTCCGGCGGTAAAGACCGCCATGTATCCGTCGGTTCCTGTCACAACGATGGTTTTACGAAGAATGTCGTTTTTGATGGCCGGGTTTACGATGATACCGACCGATTGCAACAGATCCCAGAGCAATGCCCCGGTAAATGAGTGGCTCACCACGCTTCCGGCGGCAAAATACGTGACATTCTGGTTGGTGTCGGGCAATTTTTTCAGCGCCCTCACGCTGAGAATCTTTGGCGTTTGGACCTGCCCGAAGACGCGAAAGGTCTGCTCGGAGGAGGGCGATCCGGCCAGCGCCGGGACGCCGGTCACGCCAAGCAGCAACAGCGCCGCAAGAAAACTGCGCATTTTCATTTCAGACCTCATGCAGATCGTAAGGCGCGCCCCTCGAAGCGCCCCGAATGTGCTGGGCGCCGCATATCGCGCGCTTACTAACGGTTAGGGGAACCTCGGGATGGTAGGACGTTCTGTTATGTACGGATAGATATAACGCAACGAAATATAGCGGAAGTCAACGGGCATTCGCCAGACCCGCCACAGCGCCATCGCGCATCTGGACATCCGCATCGACATTGCTGTAGTCGCGGTTCTCCACAAGGAGGAGAGAGACGTCTCGCGGCAGTGCAGCGTCTCCTCTTGACGTCGGAGGCTGCGAGGGCAGATGCACATTCTCATCACCGGCGCGGCCGGCATGATCGGCCGCAAGCTGACGGCGCGGCTCGTCCGCGACGGCGTATTGAACGGCCGCACCATCGATCGGATGACATTGACCGACATTGTGGCGCCGGAACTGCCGGCTGGCGCGACGTTTGCTGTCGCGACCGCGGCAAGCGATCTTGCGATGGCGGGCGCTGCGGCCCGGGCGATCGCTCACCGTCCCGACGTCATCTTCCACCTCGCCGCAATCGTCTCCGGCGAGGCGGAAGCCGATTTCGAGAAAGGCTACCGGGTCAATTTCGGCGGCACCCGCGAACTCCTCGAAGCGATCCGGCTCGCCGGCGGCGGCTATCGCCCGAAGCTCGTATTTGCGTCATCGATCGCGGTGTTCGGTGCGCCGTTCCCGGACGCCATCGGGGATGAGTTTTTCCTCACCCCGCTCACCTCATACGGAACCCAAAAGGCGATCGGCGAACTTTTGCTGGCCGACTACACGCGACGCGGATTCCTCGACGGTATCGGCATCAGGCTGCCGACCATCGTGGTGCGCCCCGGCAAGCCCAACAAGGCGGCGTCGGGTTTCTTCTCCTCCATCATCCGTGAGCCGCTCAACGGGCAGGAGGCGGTGTTGCCGGTGTCCGAGGACGTGCGCCATTGGTTCGCAAGCCCGCGCGCGGCGGTGGGTTTTCTCCTGCATGCGGCCGACCTGAAGGGCGACCGGCTCGGCGCCCGCATCAATCTCACCATGCCGGGCCTCACCTGCACGGTCGGGGAGGAGATCGCGGCGCTCGCGCGCGTCGCCGGCGCCGACGTCGCGAGGCGCATCCGCCGCGAGCCGGACGCAACGGTCGCGAAAATCGTCGCCGGCTGGCCGCAGAATTTCGACGCATGCCGCGCAACGGCGCTGGGCTTTCGCGCCGAGACGTCGTTCGATGACATCGTGCGCGCGCATATCGAGGATGAGCTCGGCGGGCGGATCGGGGCGTAGGATGGGTTGAGAGGGTAGGGTGGGCAAAATCGCCTGTCGCTGCCGAAACACTTGCGTCAGGCATTGACGGCGATTTTGCCCACGCGGTCACATCTCTCGGATCTACCGCGTGGACAACGACAAAGATGCCGTTGCCCACCCTACAATTCCGGCGAACCTACTCCGGCCTAATGTTCGCAGACTTTATCAGCGGCCACCACTTCTCGATCTCGGCCTTCTGATAGGCGTAAAGCGCCTCCGGCGTCTGTTGCGCGCGCGGCGGGATGTCCTGGCCGAGCTCCGCGGTCAGCCGCTTGCGAACGGACGGATCGGCCACCGCCTCGACGACGGCTGCATTGAGCCTGTCGATGATGGCTCTCGGCGTTGCGCGCGGCGCCCACAGCGCCGTCCACACCGCAATATGGAATCCGGGCAATCCGGCCTCATCGACCGTCGGCAGGTCGGGCGCCGCGTCAAGCCGCGTCGCGGCCGTGACCGCGTAGGGCCTCGTGCTGCCGGCGCGCACCAGCGGCAGCGACGTGGCGGCCTGGTCGAACATCATCGTGATCTGGCCCGCCATCATGTCCTGCATGGCGGGCGCGGCGCCGCGATAAGGTACGAGCGTAAACCTCGCCCCGGTGAGGTTCTGGAAATAGACAGCGCTGACCCGGTGCGACATCGAGCCGATGCCCACGGCGGCGCGCTCGGGGTTCGCCTTGAGCCAGTCGATCAGTTTCTTTCAGGTTCGCGGCGGGCACGCCCTTATAACTAACGATCACCAGCGGATTGGTCGCCATGAGCGCCACTGGCTCGAAATCCTTCAGGAGATCGTACGGCAGAGCGTAGGCGGCGCCGTTGAGCACGTGGGTCGACCACTGCCCGACGCTCAGCAGGTAACCGTCGGGCGCCGCGCGCGCCACGCGGCCGACCCCGATGGTGCCGTCAGCCCCGGTCACATTCTCGATGATGATGCTCTGGCCGAGCACCGCCGACATGCGCTGAGCGATGACGCGCGCAATGGTGTCAGTCGGGCCGCCGGCGGCGAAGGGCACGTTCATGGTGATGGGGCGGGTGGGGTAGGTCTGGGCGGTGGCGACCTCGGCGGGGGCGATCGGTGCAAGGGCCGCAAGGGTGAGAACGGCGATCAGTCTTTTCATGTCGCGCCAACAAGCTTGGTAATGGGGCGAAATCATAGCGCACGGAACGCCACGGTCGCATCATTGAATCCCGTGCGGTAGAGGAACTGGTTCATCACCAGCGTCGAGTCGATCGCCAGCAGCAGTGTGTAGCCGTCAGGCGCCGCCTCCTTCGCCACCGCCGGGGCGCCGATGATCGTGTTGGCGCCGGCGCGGTTCTCGACGATCACCGCCTGGCCCCAGTCCTCGGTCATCTTCTGCCCGATGATGCGGGCGATGATGTCGGCCGGACCGCCCGGCGGGAACGGCACGACGATGCGGATGGATCGGCTCGGGTAGGTGTCGGCGCGTTCTTGTGCCATGGCGGGACAACCCAGCAGCGCGGTGAAGCAGATCAGGGCGGGTGCGCCGCGTCGCCATTTCATGATGCCCTCCCGGGCCAGATTCAGGGCTAGGATAATCGCATGCTACGGCTCATCGCCAGGGCCACCACACTCTCTTTTTCGGACGCAGACGTGACAGATTATTGCGGACTGTGACCGTTGAAGGATGGTCTGCGCCGAGGCTTTTCTCAAAAATCGAGAGCGCTCGCCGTAAGAGCGGCTCCGCCTCGCCCAGCCGGTTGGTGGCCCGCAGCAATCTGGCGAGGTCGTTGAGGCGGATCGCAACGTCAGGATGGTCTGGGGCAAGGCTCTTCTCGTCGATCGCCAGCGCCCGCCGATAGAGCGGCTCCGCCTCGCTCTGCCGATTAGTGGTCTGCAGCAATCTGACGAGGTTGCCGAGACCCGTCGCGACCTGGGGATGGTCGGGGCCGAGGCTGATTTCGAGGATCGACAGCGCCCGCCGGAAGAGCGGCTCCGCCTCGCTCAGCCGGTTGGTGTCCTTCAGTAAGAAGGCGAGGACGGTGAGGCTGATCGCAACACTGGGATGGTAGGGGCCGAGGCTTTTCGCGGAGATCGCGAGCGCCCGCCGAATGAGCGGCTCCGCCTCGCTCGGCCGGTTGGTGTTCCGCAGTAATTCGGCGAGGTTGTTGAGGCGGATCGCAACGGTGGGATGGTCGGGGCCGTAGCTCTTCTCGTCGATCCCCAGCGCCCGCCGAATGAGCGGCTCCGCCTCGCTCGGCCGGTTGGCGACCCACAGCGATTCGGCGAGGTTGTGGAGACTCGTCGCCGTATCGGGATGCTCGGGGCCAAGCGTCCTCTCGCGGATCGCCAGCGCGCGCTCCAACAATGGGCGCGCCACCGCATAGGCGGCGCGCCCATAAAAATACTTGGCGGCCATATTGAGTAGGCTGGCGCACTGTGCGCTTGCGGCGCCATCGTCTGGTTCGCTCTCGCAGCTTGCAAGGAGATGCGGTGTCAGCGGCGCGCAGCGCGGCCACGAGGCCGGATTCCTATAGCCGTCGGCCGGATAGACCGCCGCCAACGCCGCCATGAGGGCGCGCCGTACGTCTTCCCGCGCGCCGCGCCGCCGCGACCTCCCGCACCAGGCGATGGAGACGGATGGCGTCGGTCGTGGTCGAGGCGTCGCGCTCGTCCACGATCGGCTCGCGGTCGACCAACGCAAATGTGCGCAGCGCCGCCACCACTTCGTCGAGGCCGTCGCCGGCGAGCGCCGTCGCCAGGGGCTCGCCGAACTTTTCCCGCGCCTCGGCGAACAGGAACAACGGGATCGGGTCGGGCGCGAGCAGCGCGGCATGGACGATCAGCGGCTCCGTGGCTGCATCGAGTTTCGCCGCCGCCTCGATGGCGAGCGCGAAGGTTTTGGCGACCGTCAAGCCGTCGTGGTACTCGGCCGGGGCATGGCGCGCGTCATCCAGAACTCGCGCCGGCGCAGCTTCGAAGCGTTTGCAGTACTCGCTGAATGAAATATGGAGCCGCTCGCAATAGGCGGCCGCCTGCGAATGGGCGAGCGGCAGGCCGCCCAGCGCTTCCGACAACGCCTCCGCAGCCGCGCGCTCGTTGTCGCGTCCGGTGCAGGCGATCAGGTAGTCGGCGCCGGTCTCCTTGGGCCACTCGCGAATTTCAACCGGTGTTGCAATGCGGCGCCAGGCATGCGCCGTCGAGGTAATCAGGACACGCACAGCCCCGCCGCGCGGCAGATAGGACTTCACCCCCTCGGCATCGATGGCATTATCAAAAACGAGCAGGATGTCGTCGCCCTCGTGTCGCAGCCTTTCCATCACGACGGCGAGCGCGGGCTCCTCCTTATCGTCGACGCCGACCCAGCCGAGCCGAATGCCGAGAGCGACGAGATCGGCGCGCATCGACGGGCCGCTCTGCGCCCTGATCCACCATGTCGCCCGGTAATCGCCGTGATGACGCTCCGCGTAAGCCGCCGCAAGTACGGTCTTGCCGACGCCACGCAGACCGTGTAGTGCCGTGATAGCAACACGACCATCTCCTTGCGCGAGCGCCGCGTCGATGTTGGCAAGCGCGTCGTCGCGGCCGAGGAAATGCAGCGGGACGCTGATGATCGGCACGTTAGATAGGGTAATCTTGTGCGCAGTCTTGCCGGGGAATGGCGGTGGAGGCGTGGTTGCGGGACCGGCGGCCGATGTTGCTCTCCCGGGAAACGGCCCACGTGGCGGCTTTCCGATTGGCGCGAGAAATGCGGCGAGACGCGCGCGTGCATCCTCCTCGGCGAGGTCATGCAAGTCGCATCGTTTCAGAGGCGCGAGGAGCTTCGGCGCCTTGCACGGTTCGAGGAAAACCGGAAGCGCAAAGTTCGGCCGATCGGTCGCTCCGGCCCATTGAGCCGAGCGGCGCTCCCAACTCGAATAGGGTGCCTTCAGGTATTTTTCCGAGACGACACAGAGCACGTGGTCAACAGCTTCCAGCCGCTCGTCCATCCACTTCATGATGTCGCCGCCGGCGCCGATTTCCCATTCATGAATGTGCGGCGTGTGGCCGAGCGCTATGAGTTCGTGCCCAATCCAAAAAGCCCAGTCACGATCGCTGCTGGTATAACTAACGAAAATATCGGCCACGGGCGCATTGCCCCCCTGTGACACGCGCATCATCCGGCGTCGGCAATCACCGCCAAAAAACATGGTTGCGGGGCGGAGAAAATGCAAGCTTGTGGGCCACGGAAGGCGCTTTAGGATAGCCTTATGTCGGGGCCGACTGTCGGCGCCAACAGCGAAACGGTGGAACGCCCCTTGCTCGCACCGACCGCCTCCATGCAGCAGCGCACCGCCATGTACAACGGCAATGCGCTCAAGATCGGCCTGTTCGGGGCCAACTGTTCGTCCGGCCGAGCCGTCACCATGGTGGCGGAGCGCTGGTCCGGGAGCTGGCCCGACAATGTCAGGCTCGCCCGCATGGCGGACGAGGCCGGCATCGACTTTCTGCTGCCGATCGCGCGCTGGAAAGGCCATGGCGGCGATACCGATTATCAGGGCGCGACTTTCGAGACCGTGACGTGGGCGTGCGGGCTCCTTGCCTCGACCCGGCGTATCACGGTGTTCGGCACTGTCCATGCGCCACTGTTCAATCCGCTGATCGCCGCCAAGGAGTTCGTCACCGCCGATCATATCGGCGAAGGCCGGTTCGGGCTCAATCTCGTAGTCGGATGGAACGAGGACGAGTTCGAGATGTTCGGCGTCAAGCAGCGCGATCATGAGAGGCGCTACGAATACGCTCAGGAATGGCTCGATGCCGTAAAGCTCGCCTGGGGCCCGCAGGAGGACTTCGACTTCGACGGCGCCTACATCAAGCTCGCCAACATCCGCGCCAAGCCGAAGCCTTACGGCGGCGCGCGGCCGCTGATCATGAATGCCGGCGCCTCGCCGACGGGGCGGGCGTTCGCGCTGCGCAACTGCGACGCGTTCTTCACCCACGCGTCGCGGCGATCGGCCGAGGAGACGGCGCAGCGCGTGCGCGACGTCAAGACCGAAGCAGCGAGGTACGGGCGCGAGATCGACGTCTACACCGTGGGCGTCATCACGTGCCGGCCGACCCGCAAGGAAGCCGAGGACTACTATCGCCACTCTATCGTCGACAATGCCGACTGGTCGGCCGTCGACCTCATTCTGGCCAAGAAGAACATCAGCCGTGCAACGGTCGGCGAGGCCATGTTCAACGAACAGCGCACCAATTATGCGAACGGAATGGGCGGCGTTCCGATCGTCGGCGATCCCGACTGCGTCGCCCGCCAACTCGCCGATCTGAGCCACGCCGGCCTGCGCGGCGTCGGCGTATCCTTCGTCAACTATGCGGACGAGTTGCCGTTCTTCTGCGGCGAGGTGATACCGCGCCTGGAGCGGCTGGGCGTGCGGGAGCGGCCGCGGTAGGGTGGGCAAAATCGCTTGCTGCGATCTACGGGCTCTTCCGCCGCGCGCGTGCGATTTTGCCCACGCGGTACCACGTAGCAGGCGGACCGACAGGAAACGCCGGACCGCGTGGGCATCGCGCCGGGCAAGGATACTTGCGAGCGCCACGTCTGAGCGGGCGCGATGCCCACCCTACGCGTGCCCCCAAAAAAAAACAGCATGGGCTGCCTGAACCGGTGTCCAGGCAACCCATACCGCACTCCCCCCATCGACCGTAGAGTTAGACCGCTTCCTTGAGTTCCTTGGCGGCCCGGAACGCGACTTTTTTGCTCGCCTTGATCTTGATCGGCTCGCCGGTGGCCGGGTTGCGCCCCATGCGGGCGGCGCGCTTGCGAACCTGAAGGATGCCGAGGCCGCCGATGCGAATGCGGTCGCCTTTCTTCAGATGCTTGACCACGAGGCCGACGAAGTCGCCGAGAATCGTTTCCGACTGCTTCTTCGCCATTTCATGGCTGCCGGCCAGGGTGGCGGCGAGATGCTTCAACGTAACGGTTGCTTGTGCGGCTGCTGCCTTTGCCATCGAAACCTCCTTCTTTATGGCGAACAACGCCGATATTGGGCGAGACGCGGCGGACACATAAACGATTCTTGCGGCGTTTGACCATGCCCCATTTAGCAAAAAGCCTGAAAAATGTGAGGATTCTGCAGGTGGAGGGGGCGGAAATGGCCGATTCAAGGGGGCTTGCGGGAACCACGTGGGTGGTGACCGCAACTTCTGCCCGCATTCTGGGGCTATTTTGGCAACGATCTTGGCCAGACGCGACCCGATTCGGCCGTCACGCAGCCCCTTCCCTACCCTCCCGACAAGCAGGGGAGGGTAGGGGAGGGTAGGGGAGGGTAGGGGGTAGGAGGGCGCCGCTTGACTTCGATCAGGGCCGGTCGTATCGAACCGAACCCGGCGGTTGGCGGTTATGTCGCCGACATTTAAGGGGGCGTAGCTCAGTTGGTTAGAGCGCTAGCCTGTCACGCTAGAGGTCGCGGGTTCGAGCCCCGTCGCTCCCGCCATAGCCAAATCAGTCACTTAAGCGTCCTCTCGCGGGTTCCGATTCGACTCCGGTTTGGCGGCTGAGCGGGGGTATATTTCGCCTCGTTTGAGGCGGACGTTGTGGTGATGTTCCGGGTCGCGGCTCAGCGGCTCGTCATCGCCGGGCTCATCCCGGCGATCTCGATCAGGAAGGCAAAGTGCCCGACTATCGGGATGGCCGGGACGAGCCCGGCCATGACGAACGAGGAATCGCCCGCGAGTTTTGCCCTTCTTACTCCGCCACAACAGGTCACTGCCCGTAATTGACCTTCAGGTAATCGCCGATGATCTTCGCATCGGCGGCATTGATCGGCGCCCCGAAGGCGTTGATCATCTTGGTCACCTCCGCATCCCAGCCGGCGGCATTGAGAAACGGCGAATTCATCTCGATGTAATCGAGGCTGTGGCAGGCAGCACAGTTTGCCTCGACCTTGTCGACGCCGGCGGCCCTCTTGAGTTGCACGGACTCTTCGCCGGCCAGGGCTGCGGTCGCAACAGCGCCGCAAAAGGCGGCGGAAAATACCGCGATGGCGATCGATCGCATGGTGACGCTCCTCATGCCGCGACGAGATTGAGGGTTTGAATGACGTTGTGATGGTAGCCCGCCGGATTGGCGATCAACGCCGTTGCCTGACTCTGGCCGATCTTGTTGGTGGCGCGCGCCATGATCTTGTAGCTCCCCTTCATCGGCATGGCGACGGCGTGGCTGAAGGTACGGAAGGCGAACCGGCCGATGTCCTCACCGAGCGCTGCGGCCGTCCAGTTGCTGCCGCCGTCGGTCGATATTTCGACCGCGTGGATGCCGTAGCCGGCATCCCACGCCAGACCGCCGATCGTGACCCTGCCGCCGGCCTTCACGATGGCGCCATCGGCGTGGCTCGTCACGAGCGAGTTCACCACCATTTCGGTTATCGGCGTGTTGACTGCGGTCTCCTGGGACGCAAAGCGCGCCACGATCGGGAACTTGCCGAGCGGAATCCGATAGGCGGATTTCATCCAGAAGCCGTCGAACGGCTTGGTGACCACGTTGATTCGGGAGACGTGTTTCATCCAGTAGGTCGCCGTCCATCCGGGCACGACGATGCGCGCCGGAAAGCCGTTCCAATGGGGCAGCGGCCGGCCGTTCATCTCATAGGCGACGATCGTGGTTTCCTCGATCGCCTTCCACACCGGAATGCTCTTGATGAACGCGGGCGTCTTGTCCACGGCGCCCTTGTCGGCGCCGGCGACCACGATCTCGAGCGCCTCGTTCTTGAGGCCAACGCGATCGAGCACGTCCTTGAGCGGCACGCCCTTCCAGCGCGCACAGCCCATGGCGCCATAGCCCCATTCGACGCCCGGCACATGGGGTTCGAACAGGCCGCGGCGGTTGCCCGAGCATTGGCACACTGCGGCGACTTCGACGGCCGGCAATCGTCTGAGTTCGTCGAAGGTAAGGCTCGCTTCGCCGTTCGCGCCCTCGCCGCCGATCGATAGCCGCCAAGTGTCGGCATTCACCTCCGGAATGTCGGAAAGATGGTAGCGCACGAAGAAGGCGTCGTTGGGCGTGATCGCGGTGCGCAGAAGTTCAATCGGCGTCTCATAATTCGGCGGCCGATAGGAGAGCTTGATGAGAGGCTGCTTGCTCGGCAACGCCTCAAGCACGGCTTCCTGCCGGGTGCCCTGCGGCAATTGCGCTGGCAGGCTCAAGCCAGCGGCCTGAGCCTCCGCCTCGGTTACGAAAGCCTGGGTTACGAAAGTCCGCGACAATTCGCGGCCCGCGACCGCGAGTACTGCGCCCGTGCCTGCCGCTTCGAGCAGGCGGCGACGTGTGATCATAGCATTTCCCCTTCGGCTGCGCCGCCGTTTTTAAAAGTATGGCGTCGCTTATGCGGCGTCAGATTTACGCGACATCATATCGCAAGTGTAGTGAGCGAGATGCGGGCCTGCACGCAGATTTCGGACGAGCACACGTGCGAAAAAATTATCCCGCATTGCAACCGTTTGTTAACCGGCCGGTTCCACCATGCTGGCGGGGGTTGGCGATGTCGACATCGGCACCCTTTCTCCGCACCAGTCTCGCGCGCTTGTAATCTGGAGCAGAACATGAAGAGCAGATGGAATTCTCTGATGGTTGGCGGTTGCAACGTCTTCGGCTTGGCCTTGCTCGCGCTGTCGGCAACGGCAGGCGGTTCGGCGGTCCGTGCTGGCGACCCCTCGACGTTGCAAAGCACCGTGCTCGAGAAAATTGTATCGGGACTCGAGCAACAGGTCGCCAATCTCGAAGCGTCCATGGCGGCCTTCGCGGATTCATTTACCACCAGACGCATCGCCACGCAGGAGCTCTGCGTCGCCGATAGCAGCGGTGCGCAAACATGCATCACCAAGGCGCAGCTCGACGCCCTGCTGAGGGGGGCGACGCAGTTGGGTCAGGCGCCGGCCGCGACCACACTTGGCATGATCGAGCAGACTGCATCCACCGACAAGTCCGTCGCTCCCGGCGACGCAGTCGCGGCCGTGGTGCAGCCCGAAATGCCACCTGCGATCGAGGCGTCAGGCGCCCCTGTCGCTCCCCCACAAGCCGGGGAGAGCAGCGTCGGTGAAACCGCCGAAGCTATGCCTGAGGTAGCGGCCGTCATGCCGTCCGCGGCGGAACCGACGGCGGCAAGCAGCGAAGCCGCTGCGCCGCTCCCCGCCGAGGCAACCGCCCCGCCGGCGGCGAGCGAACCCGCCGAGACCCTCATCGCGGCGAACGCCAAACCAGAGACCTTCGTCACGGCGGAGCGCCCGGCGAAAGACGAAGAAGGCGCGCCTGCCGCCCAGAGGGAAACCGATCTGGCCACGCCGGAGCCGAAGGCCGTCCCGGCCGAAGCGCCGCCGGCTTCAGAGCGTGTGGAATAATATCAGGCCATCGCGACTCATGATGCCCGCGTCCATCGCGGGCATCGACTGGGTTGCAAGCTCCGGCAGGAGCGCCGCGACGATTTCGACTAAAGCCGACATGGACTGTGAGGCGATCAGTTTCAGCCGCCACGCCCTCCAGCGCATGTTCGAGCGCGCCATCAGTCCCGAAGAAGTCCGCACGGCGTTGGCGAATGGCGAGGTGATTACTTACTATCCGGACGACATAAGCTTGTGGCTGAGAGGACCGAAGCATCTCTGGGAGCATTGTTAGCCAGCCCCCAGCGTCTCTTCCTGCAATGTGCGAGACGCAGCCACCTCCGCCTCGCGCAGGATCGTCGCAAGCTCCGGCAGGCAGGATCCGCAGTTCGTTCCGGCGCGCAAAGCGGTGCCGATCTCGGCGACGGTGGTCAGCTTTGCGGACTGGACGGCCTCCATGATGGTGGCGCGGCCCACGGCGAAACAGGCGCAGACCGTGGGGCCAGGAGATGGAACGCCCGCCAGCGAAACGCCCGCGAGGACCCGTGCGCGGTTATGATCCGGCGGCGGCTCGCCGAACATCATGACGGCGGCGGCGCGGTCAGGCAGGCTTGCGGGATCGCGCGCGATGAAGAGACAGGCTTCGAGCGTGCCGTCAACGAAGCTCGCATAACGAAACACGCCGCGTGCGGGGTCGGCATAGACCGCGAGATCGGACGTTGCGGCAGCGCCGAGCCACGCAAGGATGTGCGCCGCATCGGGCGTTTCATCATCCGCCGCAAGCTTCTCGATGCCGGAGAGCGTGTAGCCAAAACCGCCGTCGATGGCGATGCGGCACCAATAATCGGCCGATTGCAATTGCACGCTGGCGCGCCGCAGCAGCAGGCCGTGCCAGGCCATCGGTTGCGGCAGGGCCATCACGGCGGTGGCCTTCAATTCGGGTTGGCCGGAGACCGGATCGCACGCCCCGCCCACCAGCCTGTCGGCCGGGCCGGTAGAGGCATTGTCTTCGCTCCAGTGCATGGCGGCGAAGACCTCGCCGCTCGCTTGAGTCGCGGTCACTCGCACCCGCATGATCGCTGAGCCATGACGGCTCGCGATCCGCGCGAAGCCGCCGTCAACGAGTTGCGCTCGGGCGGCATCATCCGGGTGCATGTCAAGGAAAGGTTCGGGCGTGTGCTGGGCGAGGCTTGGCACGTCCCCGGTGCGCGTCATGGTGTGCCACTGGTCGCGAACACGACCGGTATTGAGCATCAGGCCTCGCGCAT
>Ga0137359_10000200_pt1 | contig 46091 bp, 46 predicted proteins | sample Mad1_40_16metaG_FD_108281 | JGI IMG/M metagenome (GOLD analysis project Ga0137359, IMG submission 108281) | Vadose zone soil microbial communities from Angelo Coast Range Reserve, California, USA - Mad1_40_16 metaG | ecosystem: Environmental > Terrestrial > Soil > Vadose zone | place: USA... | reverse complement strand
CTTCATATTCGCCGCGTCTTTGACGTTGAAGGTCACCAGCGTGCCCGGCTCTTTGAAACTCGACCGGACCGCCGCGACCTGGCCGTTGTTGGCCATCGAATACCCTTCGAGGACGTGAACGCCATCGGTGATCTTTCGAACTTTTCCGGCAACCGAGGCGAAGTAGATGTGCGAGGAGCCCGATTCTTCCATGTCGTAATATACGCCTGATCCATCGGTGGCCCAGCGGATTCCGCGGGGGGAGCTTGGGAAACCGCCGGCCCAAAGCTTTTTGTTGCTTCCGGCGTTGTCCATCAGGTAGAGGCTCGCCACATGGTTGGTGTAGTTCTTTTCGTCGTAGCCGGTATATGCGATCCATCGGCCATCGGGCGATACCTGCGGGCCACCGTCGGGACCTTTGCGGTCGGTCAGTGGTTTGACCTCGAGAGTCTTTAGATCGATCGCATAGATTTCGCTGTCTCCGCGCAGGTATTCGGCGTCGGGCTTTCGAATTGCCGAGACGTAGATCGTCTTTCCATCAGCCAACCACTCGGGACTGTTGTGATTGTATTTGCCCGTGGTGATCTGGCGAGGCGTGCCTCCGAGCGCCGAGTCGATCGTGTACACCTGGGTGTTGCCCATCGGCAGCGGGCCTCGTCCGTCAGCCGCCCAGGCCAGGCGATTGACGATGACAGCAGGTTTTGCCCACTGCGCGTTGCGCGGGCGTTCAGGCAGCTTGACGGCGAGGATCGGATCGTTGTCGGGCTCGAATGCATTGAACGCGATCCACTTGCCATCGGGCGACCAATTGATTGCCGACGGCGCCTGTTCGAGATGGGTGAGCTGAGCTACCTCGCGCGTATCGACCCACAACACATGAAGCTGACTTGTTCCATCTCGGTCCGACATGAACGCGATGCGCTTACCGTCGGGCGACCAGACGGGTTGACTGTCACGCCAGTTTCCGCTGGTCAGCTCGCGGACGCGCGTGCCGTCGACATCGACGATCCAGAGGTTGCTCACGCGTTCGTCTTTGACCTTGTCGATCCACGACCGAGTGAAAACGATCTGCTTGCCGTCGGGAGAGATCGCGGGGCCCGCGACGCTTTCCATGTTCATGAAGGTCTCTTTGTCGAGTGTACCGGGCGTCGCTTTCTTCGACTGGGCGAACGCGCCAAGGCACAGTGAAACCAGAAAAAGGCCCATCAAGGTATAGCGAAAAAGTCTTGTGATCATTGTGGTACCTCCTATGCGACTCTTGGGAAACTAGACCGAGTCTACTGCTTTCGAGTGGTTATGTGAGTTGTGCCTTCGTTTTCCACTGCGGCGAGGCCACAATATTGCGTTGCCGGGGTTAGAGTCAAGGCGCAGGGCTTAGGTTGGTAGGAATGGGCCTTATTGTCCTGGAGCGGAGAACTCAACGAATGCGTAGATTTCGCTCAACGTGATCCTGCACGGGATTGTCACAAGATCGATCTCACTATCGATGCCTTCGATGTCAGTTCGCAACCAACTGCCGTCAGCCTGTCGCACGTAATGAGTGACATACGGCTTGTCTTGCGCCACCAGCAGGTATTCCTCGAAGCTTTCGATCGATTGGTACGAAAGAAACTTCTTTCCTCTGTCGTAGGCTTCGGTTGACTCGGAGAGTATCTCGACGATCAGGCGCGGGTTGACCAGCACATCGAGTCCCTGGATGCTCTCGATCACAGGCTCTCCGCAGACAACCACGACGTCGGCGTAACGATAGGGCGGGGCCTTCGGTACTTTTATCCGCATGTCCGCCGGCAATGCTTCGCATCCGTGTGATCGCGCACCACTTCTCAAAGATGTAAGGATGTTAGCCGCGATTCGATTGTGAGTGAGAGTGCTTCCGCTCATCGATATGACGATGCCGTCGAAATACTCCCAACGCTCCTCGGAGTTCTTGTCGAATTCGATGTACCCTTCCAGAGTGAATCGCTCTTTCGGAATCGCAACCATCTTGTCCTCCACGACTAGACCTCAGAGTTGAGGCTTAGCGTAATGGCTAGATTCTAAACACAGCGAACGCGCTCGCGACGCCGACACATCACGCCGGGCGGCTCAGGTAAGAACGAAGCGGGGGTGCGATTGCTCTTCGAACCAGCGCGTTCTTCGCTTTCCACTCTGAAGCTGAATCCATCTCCACCAGGAATCGAACCCCTCCTGATTCCAGCGTCGCTATCGGCACTCCGTCACGATAGAGAATGCGATTGGCTGAGAATGCCGAGACTCGGTCGCCCGGAGTGATGATGCCGACGAGGTTCAGAGGGTCGGCCGCGCTCACGCTGACCAGCGTGCCTTCTCCCGGGGTGCGTCGCATGGCGCGCAGCATCCCAACCGCTTCAGGAAGCGCAAACTGCTCGCCGGAGAAACCCGAGATGAAGCGGCCGCCGCGAATCTCGCCTCGCGCTTCCAGCCGGTGATAAGTCTTAAGCAACTCGCGCCAGGGCAGCGCTACGTCTTCGCGGTCCAGCACCCGCTTGAAAACAACGCCGTATCTCCGCAGCAGGATTCGCGCGATCTTCTCGACCGCCTCGCGATCGTATGAGACGCGGCCGTTCGAAGTCTTCGCCTCGCGTGAGAGCAGCGACCAGCGGCCGGCGTTCGCCATTTCGTAAATTGCCTCGCGGCGCTTGCGTTTCATTGCTGAGTTGGTTCGCTTATTCGACGGAGTGAGCAGCGCGCGCAGGCCGGTGAAACTATCGGCGGTCACCAGCCCGCACGCGACCAGTTCGCCCAGCGCGTCTTCAATCTGCGTGCCCAGCAGTGAAACCCCATCAACCAGATCGGTGAAGAACGAGGCGCCGCGTTGCACGAGATACTCGTAGACCGACGCGGCAGCCGAGGTGAGATTGATCTCGTCTATAGCGGGTTGAGGGAACAGCGGCGCCCACAGCGATAGACTCTTTCTGTTTAGCAGTGCAATCGGCGTCGTCCGCACAGGGCCCGACGATTTCAAGCGCTCGGGACCGGGCTTTGGAGTCGTCAGCCGCGCCCACATCACTCTTCCAGACAAGCACAGCGAATCGAGCGCCGCCGGATCGTAATCAGTCACTCGAGATGGGAAGATCTCGCCTTCCCACGCCGCGGCCGGCGCTTCGAAGCCTTCGAGTTGATCGATCAACGCTGCTACGGCATCGGGGCCTTCGACCTGATGATCGGGCGCGAGCTTGTGCCAGGCGAGCAGGAAGCGAATGAAATCGGCGCTCGACACCGGCTCGATCTCTTGCCGCAATCGGTTCAGCGTGTAGCTGTGAATCCTCGCAAGCAAACGGCGCGCGCACCATTCGGTCTCCTGAAGCCCCGGCGTGAAGCGGCCTCGAAACACGAAGCCCTCGACTTCGAGATTTACCAGCGCCTCTTCAATCAAAGCGAGCTTCAATCCGAGCGAATCGGCTAACGCTTGTGCGGTCACCGGGCCGAGCCCTTCGAGCCGCCCTCGTGTTATCTCAACAAGCGCGGATTCACGGCTCCAATTGGCTTCCGCCAGGACGGTCGGCGCCACGATTGACGGCTCGGTCTTAGCCTCGGGAAATATAACGTTGAGTTGAGGCAAACGTTCTGCTGCTACCCACAGATCGAGTCCGCCCGGGCTCGTGTGAAAAACCGCCGCGCGCCGATCCGCTGAAAGCTCGCCGAGGAAATGCTCCCATCCTCGGCCTTCCCTCGGCGTTATGAAACCAAGCTCGACCAGCGCGTCGTGAAGCTCGTCTGCTCGATCGACCTGCGGCCACACTTCTTCCCGGACTCGCTCGATCGCGGCGAGATCCAGCGCGCCGAGATCAGAAGCCGTCTCCGGATCAAGCCATCGCCGTCCGGATACCGCGCGTGCCCTTCGCTCTTCAAGCGGCGCATCGTCGAGAAACGCATACGGTCGCGCGTTCAGAATCTCCTGGGCGAGCGGCGAAGCTTCGACCACGTCTCGCGCAATCAACGTCTTCTCGCCGTGCTCGATCGAAGCGAGCAACGCTTCGAGACCTTCGATGTCCATCGCTTCTTCGAGGCAGTCCTGAACGGTTTGCTGCACAAGCGGGTGGTCGGGAATCTCGAGGTCGCCGCCAGGCAGGTTCTCACCACATGCGACTTGGTCCGGGAAAACGGCCGACAGCAGATCGTCGGCGAACATCCGTTGAAGCTGGGCCGGAATTTTCTTGCCACCCCGACGGCGCGGAACGGCAAGGGCGCGAGTCGTGTTCCATCGCCAGCGTATTTCAAACATCGGCGCCGCGCACAGTGCTTGAATCAGCAACGGTCGAACCGAAAACGAACGCAGGTAATGAAAAACCTCATCAAGCGCGAAGCTATGAGTCGCGCCTAGCGACAACACGATCGCGTCTTCGGTCGCCGCTGCCTGCAGCTCGAAGTTGAACTTGCGGCAGAAACGCTTTCGAAGCGCCAGCCCCCACGCGCGGTTCAACCGGCTTCCAAACGGCGAGTGAATCACCATCTGCTGCGAGCCGCTCTCGTCGAAGAAGCGTTCAATCACCAGCGTCTCCTGCGAAGGCATCACGCCGAGCGCGATCTTCACGGTGACCAGGTATTCGACTATTTGTTCAGCGGCAGACGATGAGAGACCGATCTCATCAGTCAGCCACGCGAGCGCCGACCCCGCGGCTTCAGGGTGATCCTCGCCGGCCAATCGCTCGGTCAGCTCAGTGCGAAACCGCGAAACCGACGCCGACAACTCTCGCGTTCGGCCGGGCGCTTCGCCGAGCCAGAACGGAATCGAAGGCGGCTTGCCGTGAGCGTCTGCGACCCGAACTCTTCCGTTCTCGACCCGCACAATCTCCCACGAAGCGTTGCCGAGCTGAAAGATGTCGCCCTGCATACTCTCGATCGCCCAGTCTTCGTTCACGGTTCCGATGATGGTGTCGGTCGGTTCGAGCACTACGGTGTAATCGGCTGTGTCGGGGATAGCACCGCCCGAGGTGATCGCCATCAGCCGCGCGCCTTTTCGCCCGCGCAGCCGGTGGTTGATCATGTCGTGATGCAGGTATGCTCCGCGCCGCCCTCTGCGAGTCGCGAATCCATCGCGCAGCATGCCGACCACAGTGTCGAACTCGCTTCGCTCGAGGCCTCGATACGGATACGCGCGGCGGATGGTCTCGAACAATTCGTCTTCGGTCCATTCGTCGCTGGCGACTGAGGCGACGATTTGTTGAGCCAGAATGTCAACTGGTTTTTGGGGAATCGACAGTTGATCAAGCTCGCCTCTGCGGATCGAATCGAGCAGCGCCGCACACTCGATCAACTCATCGCGAGTCGTCGGGAAGATTCTTCCTTTCGGAAAACCCGTCACGCTGTGGCCTGATCTGCCAACGCGCTGGAGCAGAGTCGAAATAGCCCGAGTCGAGCCAAGCTGGCAGACGAGATCGATGTCGCCTATGTCGATCCCAAGCTCAAGCGACGCCGTCGCAACAAGAGCTTTCAACTCGCCCGCTTTCAATCGCTGCTCGGCAACCAACCGCTGCTCGCGAGCCAGGCTCCCGTGATGCGAGGTCACGTTCTCGTCGCCGATGCGTTCGCCGAGATAGCGCGCGACTCGCTCGGCCATCCTCCTCGTGTTGACGAACACAAGCGTTGTTCGATGCGTGGCGATCAACTGGGCGAGACGGTCGTAAACTTCGTCAAAGACGTCGCCGGACATCACCGCGCTCAGCGGCGAGTCGGGCACTTCAACCGCGAGATCGATCTCGCGCTTGTGACCCGAGTCGATGATCGTACAATTCGGCGTTCCGTCTTTGTCGATGTTTCGTGTTCCAACCAGGAATCGCGCGACTTCTTCGATGGGCTTCTGGGTGGCCGACAGTCCGATGCGAACCAGGTCATCCCCTACGAGCGCCTGCAGCCGTTCGATTGAGAGCGCGAGATGCGAGCCTCGCTTGTCGCCGACCATCGCGTGGATTTCATCTACGATCAACGTGCGCGCCGTCTGAAGCATTCGCCGTCCGCCTTCACTGGTCAGCAAAATGTAGAGCGACTCGGGCGTGGTGACGATGATGTGCGGCGGGCGCTTGATCATCGCCGTACGCTCGTGAGCGGGCGTGTCGCCGGTGCGAACCATCGTGCGAATGTTGATCTCGTCCAGCCCGAGGGCCCTTAGCTCTTGTTGTATGCCTGCGAGCGGTTCCTGCAGGTTCTTCTGAATGTCGTTCGAGAGAGCCTTGAGCGGAGAGACGTAGACGACGTGCGTGTTATCTTCGAGCGATCCGGCCAGCGCGAGCCTGACCAGATCGTCGATGGCCGCGAGAAAAGCCGAGAGCGTCTTGCCCGATCCGGTAGGCGCGGCGATCAGCGTGTGACGTCGCTCTTTGATCGAAGGCCACGCGCGCTCCTGCGAAGCCGTGGGAGCGGCGAACTGTTTAGCGAACCAGTTGGCGACTGCGGGGTGAAACAGGCTGAGGCTCATGTATACTCGTGCTTTGTCAAGACGCAAGTAATAGATCGCGCTCGGCGGCTTTGGGCACTTCCACGAACACAAAGAAGCTAGCCGGGTACAGATAGTCTTCTCCGGATTCATCGATGATTCTCAAGTGATGGTCCTTGGCCGCGGTCTCATCTGGCAGAACCTTGTAAACCTTGCGCAGTTCAAGGTCCGGCTCGGAGTCGTTGATGCAAACGGCAAACTTGATTTCGTTTTTCTTTCGCGTCTTCATCGCTAGTCGTCCAAATACCTCTTGATCTTGAGCTTCACTTTCCCAATGCCGTCTGCCTCGTACCAGTGAATCTCTGCTGTCCGTATCCTACCATCGAAGAGGCGGACCGTCCCAATGCCCTTAAGCTTTCTCCAGCGTCCGGGGCCGAACTGTTTACGAAGCCGCTTGATGTCACGAATGGATTTACCAGCGGCGATGAGTTCGATCTCTTCGATGTCACCCACAAGCTCGAAGAACATAGTGCCTCAGCGAATCAGCCGACTTGAAAATCTCTCGAAAATAATAGATAATTTGCGAATGGCTGTCAACTGCTCGGACTCGAAAATAATTATCCAGACGAGGCAGCAGAATTTGGATAGCGAGCGCAGCGTTGAGTCAGCACCCCTAAGAGGTTGACAGCAACCGTCGATTGCATGTTTTGCTCATGGACTGACATTCTTTGTGGTCCGGCGGGAGGTTTCTTCACTCGTGGAGCAGCAGCCTAAATACAGTTCATACCGCGGGCGCGGGACGCCCGAGAATCCACCGAATCGATTCGAGCGGCTCGCGTACCTTCCCATCGTCGAGTCGCCCGATGATCAAGAGAGCGCGGCCAAGACTCAATACCTGAAAGACGCATCACGGTCCCTGATCACTTTCAACGACAGCCCGGATGTCGGCTTCGACGCCAGCATCAATCCGTATCGAGGCTGCGAGCACGGTTGCATTTACTGCTACGCGCGCCCCTATCACGAGTACCTCGGGTTTTCCGCCGGGCTCGATTTCGAAACAAAGATACTGGTCAAGGAAGACGCGCCCGAGTTGCTCCGCGCTGAGCTTGCTTCGCCGAAGTGGCAGCCCAAGGTGGTCGCGATCAGCGGAGTGACCGACGCTTATCAGCCTATCGAGCGAAAGCTTCAACTAACGCGTAGATGTCTCGAAGTGCTGGCCGAGTTTCGCAACCCGGTCGTCATCGTGACCAAGAACCAAGTCGTCACCAGGGATATCGATGTACTGAAGGAACTGGCGAGCTTTGGCGCGGCGGCGGTGTGCGTGTCGGTCACGACTCTTGATGCGGAGCTTGCGCGAGTGATGGAACCACGAACTTCGACGCCGGCTAACCGGCTTGAAGCGATTCACTCTCTGGCAGAAGCCGGCGTACCGGTGCGTGTGCTCGTGGCGCCGATCATTCCAGGCTTAACGGATCACGAAATCCCTTCGATCATCCAGGCGGCGGCTGAGGCGGGGGCTCGACACGCGGGCTATGTGGTGGTGCGTTTGCCACACGGAGTTGGAGAGCTGTTCGAGGGGTGGTTGGAAGAGCACTTTCCCGATCGAAAGAAAAAGGTGTTGAATCGCATTCGCGAGATGCGCGGTGGAAAGCTGAACGATTCGAACTTCGGTTCTCGGATGAAGGGTGAGGGCGTGTTCGCTGAGCAGATCAAGTCGATGTTCAAGCTCGCGTGCCGCAGATCTGGGATGGAGTTCGGCGCGCATGAGTTATCGACGAGCGCGTTCCGGCGGCCAAGCGAAGCACAGCTTAGTTTGTTTGGGCCTCAACAAAGATAACCGCGGAGGACGCGGGGAAAGCAAAGGGCCAGGCGGTCAAACTATGGGAAGCGATAGATTCCCGGTCACTCGATTGTCCGCGATCGTCGCCGCTTCAAGCGCCAACCAGGAAGAACGCACTCGCGCATTCGAAGTGCTGGTCTCCGCTTATTGGATGCCGGTATACAAATACGTCCGCATCAAGTGGAACAAGCCAACTGAAGATGCCCGAGACCTCACCCAGGGTTTCTTCCTTGAGGCCATGGAGAAGAACTTCTTCGGCCGATATGATCCCTCGAAGGCGAGATTCCGAACCTTCCTCCGCACCTGCCTCGATGGCTTTGTTGCAAATGAGAACAAAGCCGCGAGCCGCATCAAACGCGGAGGCGACGCGACGATTCTCTCGCTCGACTTTGACGGCGCCGAAGACCAGTTGAGAATCGCGGCACCACCCGCAGCCGGCGCAATCGATGAGTACTTCGAACAGGAGTGGGCGCGCAGCGTTTTCAGCCTGGCGCTCGAAAGCTTTCGAGCGCAGATGCTCAACGCCGGCAAAGAGACTCACCTTCGACTCTTCGAGCGATACGTGCTTGACGCCGACGATGAGTCGTTGAAGACAAGCTACAAAGCGCTTGCAGCAGAGTTCAATCTCGCAACAACCGATGTCACAAACTATCTTGCTCTCGCACGGCGCGAGTTCCGGCGGATCGTTCTGGAAAAGCTTCGTGAGCTGACGGCGAACGACGAGGAGTTTCGGCGCGAAGCCCGCGCGCTGCTTGGAGTAGACCCGCGATGAGATGGCTCTCGGATGACGCCGTCGATCGGCTTCGCGAGGAGGCCGACTTGCCCGACCTTGGCAGCTCGAAGTACATCGTGATACACAAGTTGGGCTCGGGCGGGATGGGCGCCGTTTACCTTGCGCAGGACGTGGATCTGGGCCGCAAGGTCGCCGTGAAGGTAATGAATGTAGCCGACGCGACCGGTGCGCTCGCGTCTCGAATGATGCGCGAAGCTCGAATCGTCGCGCTGCTCGAGCATCCAAGCATCGTTCCCATACACGACGTAGGCACGCTTGATGACGGCCGCGTCTTCTACGCAATGAAGCTCGTGCAGGGCGCGCGGCTCGATCAATCCGCCGGCGCGTCTCTGTACGATATGCTGCGCATCTTTCAGAAGGTGTGTGAAGCCGTCGCCTTCGCACACGCGCGAGGCGTCATCCACCGCGATCTGAAGCCCGAAAACATCATGGTTGGTCCGTTCGGCGAAGTGCTGGTCATGGACTGGGGCGTGGCAAAGGTGTTGAGCGCCGACAGAGCAATCGACAATGGACAGACGACCGATGACCGTCGTCGGTCGTCCGTCCGCCGTCATCTGGCACTTGAAGACGCCGACCTGATAGCGACGCTTCCCCTTGCCGCCGGGTCCGCGGGCGACACCACTGGAGGGACGGTCATTGGCACTCCCGCGTACATGGCGCCCGAGCAGGCGAGAGGGCAAACGGAACTGCTCGATGAACGCTCGGACGTTTATGCTCTCGGTGCGATTCTTTACTTTCTGCTGACCGGCCGTCCGCCTTATGAGTCGGGAGGCGCGACCGATGCAGGCGAGCAAGCCGGCGCCGGCCGTCCGATGCGCCCTCGACAGATTGACCCGAAGATCCCGCGAGCGATCGAAGCTATCTGTCTGAAAGCTATGTCCGCGGAGCGGGAAGACCGATACGCGAGCGCCAAAGAGATGGCCGGCGACGTGGTGAGCTTCCTCGACGGCGAGCCAGTGTCGGCTTATCGGGAGAACGTCTTCGAGAAGGCGGGCCGCTGGCTCGGCAAGAATCACTTCATCGTTTTGCTGATCGTCGCTTACCTGATTATGCGGCTAATAGTATTCTTCTCAGTCGGGCGCTAATGAACTCGCCGCGGCTGTTTAATAGAAGTATGGAATCGACGGTGGACAGGCGACCGATGACCGTCGTCGGTCATCCGTCCGCCGTCGTCTCTACTGCGAACTTCTTGATAAGGAGCTAATCAGATGTCGAAACCGGTGCTTGGTCTGGTGCTTGGAGGAGTGTTGGGGATATTCGACGGGCTGACCGCGTGGTTCACGCCGGCGGTAAGAGATCAGATGGCGGGGATTGTAGTCGGGTCCACAATCAAAGGCTTGATCGCGGGAATTGCGATCGGCTTTTTCGCTAAGAAGTTCAACTCGCTGCCGCTGGGAATCGTCTTCGGGCTCGCGGTTGGGTTCTTGCTCGCATTCCTCGTAGCGTTCCTTCAGAAGGATCATTACTTCGCGATAATCCTTCCGGGCTCCATCCTGGGACTGGTGGTCGGCTTCGCAACGCAGAAGTATGGGAGACCGATTGCTCAAGCGAGTCGGTAGGCGAGTCCTATCGGTCCTATAGGTCCTATAGGTCCTATTCGTCCTATACTCTTTCTGTGACCAAGCAAGAAATCAGACAGGCCGTCTGGCGTCTGCTGCAGTCGGAACACGTCGCTCGCTTTCCCGGCGCGCGAGGCCGCATCCCAAACTTCACCGGCGCCGAACAGTGCGCTGCGCACGTCGCCGAGCTTGAAGTCTGGCAGGCAGCGCGCTTTGTCAAGTCGAACCCCGACTCACCGCAGCGCGCGATTCGTCACCTCGCCTTGAAACAGGACAAGACTATCTACATGGCAGTGCCGCGGTTGCGCGAAGAGAAGTGCTTCGTCGAGCTTGACCCGTCGCGGCTCGGCAAGAACCTCCACGCTGCGTCCAGCATCAAGGGCGCGTTCGAGTTCGGCCGCCAGGTATCGGTTCGCGAGATGAAACCGGTCGATCTGATCCTGTGCGGATCGGTTGCCGTGCGCCGTGATGGAGCCCGCATAGGAAAAGGCGGCGGCTACTCGGACCTCGAATACGCGATTGCGCTCGAGCTTGGCATCATCACCCCGGTGACCCCGATCATCACCACCGTGCATCCGCTTCAGATTGTCACCGGACGAATCGCACTTAAGCCTCACGACATTCCGGTGGACTTCATCGTGACTCCGGAGAAGTCGATCGCAACAAAGACGCGGATCAGCCGCCCGCGAGGGATCTACTGGGACTATCTTGATGAGGAAAAGATCGCGGCGATCCCCCTGCTAAAAGAAATGCAGAAGAAGATGCGGGCTGGCCGCTCGGTCCAGGGCTCGATATAATCCGCGATGTTCGACAAACTTCAGCTGGCCGCTCGGTCCAGGGCTCGATATAATCCGCGATGTTCGACAAACTTCAGTTTGTTGTTTTACCCATCTCTTTTTCCAGGGACGCGACAAACTGAAGTTTGTCGGACTTTAAGGGAGGAATCGACGAATGTTGTCTGTTGGTGACAAAGCTCCGCAGTTCACGCTCAACGGTGATGGAAACAAGGTCAAGCTGTCAGACTTCAAGGGCAAGAAGGTGGTTCTGTACTTCTACCCGAAGGATCTGACGCCGGGCTGCACGATTGAGGCTTGCGCTTTTCGCGACGATGTCGGCGCCTTGAAGAAGCTGGGTGCGGTGGTGCTGGGCGTCTCGGCGGATACCGAGAAAACTCATCAGAAGTTCACTGCGAAGCACGAACTGAACTTCCCGCTGCTTGCCGATGTGAACCACGAAGTGTCCGATAAGTACGGCGCGTGGCAAGAGAAGAGCATGTATGGAAGGAAGTACTGGGGAATCGCTCGGATCACGTACATAATCGACGAGAACGGCAAGATCGCGAAGGCTTATGAGAAGGTGAAACCCGCGACTCACAGCGAGGAAGTGATAGCCGCAATCAAATCCCTCGGCTAGCGACCTCTGCGTTATCTCACCGGCTCACCGTTTGTATTTCCGGATGAGGCCCTTTACAACGCCCTGAATGGTCACGCGATCCGGCGGATTCACAATTATTGGTTTGTAGCGCGGGTTCGCCGGCTCGAGCCTTATCTGATCGCGCTCCTTGAAAAACGTCTTCACCGTTGCGTCGCTGCCGTTTACCAACGCCACCACCATATCGCCGTTATTAGCCGTCTGGCGCGACTCGACTATAATGCAATCGCCGTCGCGAATTTGTTCGCCGATCATCGAGTCTCCCCGCACCCGAAGAGCAAACAACCGCTCACGGCCCATAAAATCGCGAGGCACGCACACGGTCTCGTGGCTCAGGATGGCCTCGATCGGCTGACCTGCCGCGACTACGCCGAGAAGCGGTATCTCGTTCTCCTGCTCTGAAGCTTCGTCTCTCACCACTTCAATGCCGCGGCTGACATTGGGGATGCGGCGGATCAGCCCCTCGCGCTCCAGCCCGGAGAGAATGTGGTGAACGCTTGCCGGCGAGCTGAGCTTGAACTGTTTGCCGATCTCAGCCATCGTGGGCGCGTAGCCGTGCGCATCGGCGAAGCGGCAAAGGTAGTCGTAGATCTGTCGCTGTCTCGGTGTGACCATCTTACCTCCGGTGTAAGCATAGACTTCGATGTAGCATAGACTTTAGTCTCTGTCCGCCAACTCCGATACAAGAGCAATCGCCAGACACAGACTAAAGTCTATGCTACTTTCGCCCTGCATGTGAAAATCTCTCGAAGATTCTCGAACAGGATGACGCCATTGTCAAGAAGAAAGTGGGGATCGGGCTTCGAAAATAGTTCTTGACAACGTTCAGAGATTTTCGTATATTTTCGGACACCCTCTAGCAGGAAGATGAATTCACAGGTGATGTCGCTATGACTATAGAGCAAGCTATACGGGCGAGATTGAGAATCGAGCCGGGTCGAAGAGTCAGGACGTTTGGGGGCTGGTGCCGGCGAGACAGGGTGTTGCTGGACGGATACGAGATTGGAAAGATCCAAACAAGGCGCGCGCCGAGCCGCACTGAAATCCTGACGATCGCCGCGAGCGGCTTCGTTCCGGGTCACAATGTTGACTGGCTAATTCTTCAGGCACGCGAGCTTCCGCGCGGCTCGGCGGTGAGCAGAGTGGACAGATCGCGTTCGATGATGGATCGCCGGTTTGTGTTCTTGCGGCGAAACGCAGGATGAGTCTGCGGGTGCCAGATGATAGCCCGTGTTGCGAACCAGCAATCAAGATACGGAAGCGCGAATTGCGAGGCTCGAAGCTGTTGCCGCAGCCGTCGAGCGCTGGCTTGCGGATCCGAGGTACGTAACTGAGCAGCTAATGATGAAAGCGCTTCGGGAACTGCGCGAGCTTGACCGGCGATCCTGAAGGTTGCTAACAGGGAGCTCCCATTGATCGACGGTATGAAGCCAACTTTGACAGGCTCTCGTCAAACTGCAGTTGCAGGACCAGCTCCCACTCCGCAATTCCAGGGGATGACCTAAGCCCCCGGGTCATCGCCTGGCTTTTCCTTTTCCGGCGGCCTTGCTTGATCCAAGCTTGCTCACGAGCCTGAACTCCTTCTCGGTGACCGGTTGAATAGAAAGACGGCTCCCCTTCCTCAACAGCACCATGTTCTGCAGCTCTTTTCGCTCCCTCAATTCCGGAAGCGAAACCTGGCGGCCGAATTTCTGTTTGAACTTCACTCGCACGCAGTACCAGATCGGACTGGCCGGCGTCGCTTTCGGATCGTAGTGGCTGTCGCTGGCGTCGAACTGCGTCGGGTCCGGTTCGGCCGGATCGCTCACTTCAGCGATGCCGACAGCACCGGGCGGCTCGGCGCTGGAATGATAGAAGAGTGCCTCGTCGCCGACTTTCATCTCTTTCATCATGGAGTTTCGCGCCTGGTAGTTTCTCACCCCTTCCCACAGCGTTGATTTGTCTCTATTTAAATCATCGATCGAATATGCAGTCGGTTCGGATTTTATCAGCCAATATCGCTTTGCCATTGTTGCTGCTCCTCCTGCCCGTAAATCATTTTGTCGCTTCGAGCGAGAAATGAGGGTTCTCGATCATATACCAGCGCTTCGCTCGATCGAGGTCGGTCACGTGATAAATAACGGTCCGTAATCCTTGAAACATTTTGCCTCCCGTCTGGCGAACGTTGCCAGGTTGAACCGTCGAGGGCGCAGGGAACGCAGAGAGTTAAACATACTTGCTTCTTCTAGCGAACCTTACCGCCGTCTCTGAGCCGCGGATTCTTCAGACCCGTTGAGAGTTTGTTTCTTACTTCTCTAAGTACCCGCGAAGCAAGGAGGCTCTGATGCTCCTCGAGAAACTGTTCCGCGGCTTTCGGATCGCGCTTCGAAAGCTCGCGCAGCGCCCACGACAGAGCCTTCACTACCATATCGTCTCGATCGGCAACCAGCGAGGCGCAAACTTCAAGCGTGCGCGGAGTATCACCGCTACCCCCGCGAGCTTTGCTGTTCAACGGCACGGTGCTGACCAGCGCAGCCCGACGCCACCATCGATTCCTTGAACGTACCCAGCTATGAATGAGCTGGTCGGAAACTTGATTCTCGCGCCACGCCGGTCCGGCGAGGTAGCAAGCAAACATATCAACCGAACCCCAACTAGCGATTCCGCTGCCAAACAGTCTTATGTCTTTTTCGCCAAGGCTAGCGAGCGCCGCGCGGTGATGGCATACAAGCTCATAAGCCACGAAACGGTGCTCCATCGTGTGCTTGTCCAGAAGCAGCAGGGCTAATTCGACGACAAACCGCGGAGGCGATTTGGCGAGCCGCTTTGAGAACTCGCGGCGAAGCGCTCTGATGCTCTCCGTCGTGAAGCTCTCGAGCGACAGGAGTCGCGCTGAGATTTCCTCGGCTGCGATCTCGACGTTGTTTGTTGAGTCACCCGACCGCATAGTTTATCGCACACCCCACTCCCAGACTCCGTATGCGACTTTCTTGTCGAGCGTGTGCCCGGACTGTTTGAGCGAGAGAGCGATCTGACCGCGGTGATGCGATTCGTGCGCGACGACGTAACCCAGAAAAGCTGTAATATGCGGCTTGAACCCTTTGATCTTGCCTCCGTTTTCGAGCGATTTCTTCAGCAACGTTTCCATCGCCCGGCCGGATTCCTTGAGACTCCGCGTAAGAAGTTTCTTGTCCGCCGCCGTTTCCTTTTCGATCTTTTCGAGACCCTCCATGAGCTCCGGCCCGGAGACCTTCAACCACATAAGCCTGACGTTGTGAAGGTGAGCCAGCTGCTGAGCTACGGTTCGCCCTTTCGAAGCCGAGATGTCACTCAAGGCTTCGGGAGGAATCGCTTCCAGCAGGTAGAGGTTGATGCGGTTGTTTATGTTCCACGTATCGACGATTTGGTTCTTAAGATCCAGACTCATCTCAATTCATCCTCTTTTCAGAGAGTCGGGCACAGCGTATGACTTCTACCGCGCGGCCGTATTCAGATGCAAGCTTGACGGAATTTTTGGCGGCGCCATCACTTGATCGTCCGACAAACTGTGAAGTTCGTCAGGCACTGGAGTTTGGCCATTGTCTTCCGCGAATCTCACCAACGCAGTTGGTTGATTGTTCATGCTCAGTCTTAACTCAGTCTACATCGTAAACGCGGCACGTCCGTCCGGAATCCACCAACGCAGTTGGTGGGATTCGAAAGAGAAATGTCCAAACTCTATCGTCCGGCATAGTGAAGTTTGTCGGACAACGAAATGAAAACACGTCAAGAATTTGATCGAGAGGCAGGTCGCACGTTACATTGTTTTCAACCAGCGAGAAGGAGGCGAGATGGGCAGCTACTGCGATTTTGCACCGGGGCATCCTTATCACGGTCCGTACCACGCTAGGGAGTATGGCTTTCCGATTCGCGACGACTCGAAGCTGTTCGAGAGGCTCGTGCTCGAGATCAATCAGGCGGGCTTATCATGGCTGACAATTCTAACGAAGCGAGAGAACTTCAGAGCTGCATTCGACGGGTTTGATATCGATCGAGTAGCGGCTTACGGACGCCGCGAGCGATCGAGACTCTTGCGAGACGCTGGGATCATTCGCAACGAGCTGAAGATCAACGCGGCGATTGAGAACGCTCGCCGGATCGTAGCAATTCGGGAGAGCCATCGATCATTCGCTCGCTGGCTTGACGCTCATCATCCCCTGACGAAGAATGAATGGGTCAAGCTTTTCAAGAAGACTTTTCTGTTCACCGGCGGTGAAATCACCGGCGAGTTCTTGATCAGTACCGGCTACCTTCCAGGCGCACACATTCCGACATGCCCGGTCTACCCGCGCATTGTAAAGAAGAACCCACCCTGGATGAGAGCGCATTAGAAAAGCCTGTCTTTCACGATCGGCCCACCGAGGCTTGCACCAAATTGATTGAGCCTCAAGGGCGATTTGAAGTCGCGGTCGAACCAGTTTCGCGAGTCCAATTTCTCGTTGCGAAGATACTCAAACAGCGAGCCGTGGAAGTGATTGCCTCCCGACTTGGTGACCACGTTAACCTGACCACCCGTGCCAGTGCCGTACTCCGCCGGATAGCTGTTTGAATCGACTCGGAATTCCTGCACGTTCTCGAGTGACGCCTGCAAGCGGAAGGGCGAAGCAATTTCGCCGTTCAGGTTGCCCGGTGAAGAGTCAATGATCGCCGAGCCTTCCACGCCATCGTAGCGAACCGCGTTTTGCTCAACGGCACGCCCGCTGAAACGGATGTCGCCAAAAGTGCCCGATCCGCTGTTCAAGGACCCCGGCGCCTGCAGGTATAGCTGTGAGAGCTGGCGACCGTTGAGCGGCAGCCCCTGGACCTCCCGCGGATTGACGTTCGCGCCGATCCGCGCCGAAGTGGTATCGAGACCTGCATCTTCTCCAGCAGCGACGTTCACGACTTCTGTGGTTCCAGCAGGTTTCAATTCGAGGTCGAGCGTCAATGCCTGACCCACCAGCAGCTGGATCCCAGTGACCTCTGAACTAGCAAACCCCTGGGCGCCCACCCGAACGGTGTAACCGGAGGGTTTGAGGTTGGTGATGAGATACGACCCTTCTTCGTTGGTGAGCGCAGCGCGCTCTTCTCCAGTTTGGGTGTTCTTTACTGTTACTTTTGCGCCTGGAAGCGACGCCTTGTTCTGATCATGGACCGTCCCGACCATCCGACCCTGATCGGTCTGACTGAAGACAGCTCCGGGAAGAAAGAGTTGGACAATCAGCGTGAGGGCTAACATCCCGCCGAGCGAACGGCGCAGTTCGGTGGTTTTCCTGTGATTCATCAATGCCTCCTTGATTTGAGTTGCGGAACAGACTGGTAGTTTGCAGTAGCTTGGCAATGTTGGTTGCTCGGATAAGGACCTGGAACTAGCCGAGCAGCAGGCGCTCGGCTAGCTCCAGATCGTCACGAGGATGAATGGTGCAAGCGCGGAGTCTAACAGCCGAGGTTTAAGCTAGCGTGACGTGGGGGTTAAATCTTTGTGAATCGATGTGTATGCGCATCCGAGCAGATGAGTTCAGGCAAACCGGCGGCACAATTTATTCTTCCGGCTATTCTTCCGGGCTGCCGGTGTGACGAATCATAGTCTTTGCGTCTATGTATAAGACCCTGTTCTTTATGAGCTGAACCTCTTCCAAGGTTAGACCGCCGTTACTCCTGATTTCGAGAGCGACCTCTCCGTATTCGACATAGGGCTGGGTGAAGTACGCAGCCAAAAGGCCGCTGACTCTGTCCTGGGGCATTGGGTTTCTCCTGCTTTCGGGGGTTTAAGAATTCCATAGGCGTCCCTGATTGACCCGGTGATCTTTCAGGAGTCGCTACGATAGTGAGTTGGCCCCGACCTGTCAATGGTAGTCAGGTCCCGACGTGGGGGCTGCTGAACCGGCGAGGTCATGCGCCGCGCGATTTGCCATAGCCAAAGCATCAGTACAGCGGATTCAGGAGAAGATCTCGAATACTGGGGATGGTGATGCGGCGTTAAGTAGTTCGATCTTTATCTCCGGATGCTGTGCGCGAAGCAGGCGCACCTTCCGAGCCTTCGCGCCGGACGCGCGGTAGTCAGTTGGAACCAGCTCCACGTACTTATCGAACGCAGGAAGGTAGAAGTCGGGAGTGAAGCTGTCGACAAAATTTCCTTCCTCATCCCATTCAACTGCGAAAGTGCGATGCTTGTACTGCCACAGGATTTGATGTTCATCCAGCAGTCGCGCGAATTCTTCTTCCCAACGGTCGGCAAATTCAACTGGTTTTCTCTCGTATCGTTCCGTGGTCTCCAGCCACTCTTGCTGATCGACGCTTTGTAAGGCAAGCACCCATATCGCCGGGCTGAATGAACCCAGGAGCCTATCCTGGAGCCCTTTTTGATTCGTAGCATTCATGGTGTCCTCCTAGTCCTGCTGGCACAGGACCGTCGCATGACATTGACGGCGGTCTGTGCTTCAGGAGGTTTCGTTTCATCGATGTTGGTTCTGAGTCTTCGCCTACTTCAGGATAGAAGAACCGGGTTAGAACGCTGTTGCGACTCTCTTACGTTTGTGTGAATTCTCAACGTTCGGAAGGTCGCTATGAGTGCTTTCATCCGGCATATCCTCAGGCGCGGCTATCGGAACAGTGAACGTGAAGCGCGAGCCGCGACCCAGTTCGCTTGTCGCTGTGATCTCACCGCAATGCGCTTGAACAAGATGTTTGACAATGGCCAATCCCAGACCCGTTCCTTCGATTCTGTTCGAGCGCGATTTATCGGCGCGATAAAGCCGTTCGAATACGCGAGGTAGGTCCAAAGCGGTAATACCTACGCCGGTGTCTTCAATGAAAATAACGGCTTTGTCCCGCGCCGGCTCCGCGTTTACCGTTACAAGTCCACCCGGCCGGTTGAATTTCACCGCGTTGTCGATAAGGTTGCTTAGGATCTGCTCAAGCCGAGTGCGGTCAGCCTGAACGAACAGGTTCTCGGGAACCGAAACGCAAAATGAAACCGGGTAGTCTTGTCTGCGGGCTTCTGCGAGGGCAATGACGTCGCCTATTATGCCGTGCAAGCGCAGGGGTTCCAATGCGAGATGAATGTTGCCAGATTCTATAGCAGAAAGGTCCGAAATGTCGGTAATCAGTTTGCTCATTCGGGTGGCGTGTTTGTGCAACTTCCCGATAAAACGTTTACCATTCTGCGGGTCGTCGAATCCCCCTGCTTCCAACGTGTCCGCATAAGCAAGAATGGCGGTCAGCGGCGTGCGTAACTCGTGTGACAGGTTCGCGAAGAACTCTCTCCGCACGCGCTCGAGGCGCTCGAGCTCGGTGATGTCAAAGAAGACCCCGGCTGCGAGGTCGACGTCGAGCGGCGTAACGCGGAGATGATAGATGCGCTGTACGCGCCCGATGAGTTCGACGCGTACCTCGACAGCTGTTCGTTGCTCTAGAACCTGGCGGAACGCATCGTTGATTGCCGGATCGCGGGTAGCGTCTATAAGCCTCGGCTGTTGACCCACGTTCCGCTCCGCTTGCTCGGGAGCCGGGGCCAAAGCGACAAGCAACCCGTAGCTGGAATCGTCCGCGCGTCCCGCCCCTCCGCCGGACTGACTCTCTTTCACTGGCAGCCTGAGTATTCTATGAGAAATCAAAACGTAAAGACCAGATGTTCCTGAAACCGATACTGGGTCGGCGTAAACGCATTGAGTGGAACGAAGAAATTTGGGAACTGGCCGCTGTTGCGGAGTTCACGCTGCCTAAAGACTAGACTCTGCAGCGTAATGTTTCTTGCAAGCCCAAGCTCCCATCTGAAGTAGTGTGTCCGTAGATTGACGCCCGTTCCCGTTCCCAAATCATCGTCGGTAAGCTGCGAGATGATCGAGTTCGCTCCTTTGATCGAGAGGACGTACAGGAAAGACATATCGCCGAACTTCGTAGGCCTTCCAACCTGAAAAGCGGCTAACATCGCATCGCGCTCGTTGGCTTCGGTTCCGAAGTTACGAGCGACCTGGGCATTGAATGTGATCGGATATGCATGTTCTCCGACTTTGAATCCGGTATGACCGAACCGGTAGGTCAGACGCCCGACGTAAAAGTCTTCAGCCGTGTAGATAGCGCCGCCGGCAGTCGTCGTCGCATTGCCTGTGCCTGTCATTGGGCCCGACAAGACGAGTCCGAGCCCAGGCTGCACGATGAAGACAACCCCGTTTGCAGTTGAGGCGAGCTGAATCTGGTTTGGCTCGCGGAAGACCTGAACGTCCCCGCCGAACTGATGGGTCCAGTTTTCGCCAACCTTCAGGTTGACGAGCAAGCCCTGGTGAAAAAGGTTCGACGAACGGCCTATCTTGCCAATCTCATCGCCTGCTATAGCCAGCGGGCTTCCTGCCGTTATCACAGCTACATTAGGATTGCTGAACCAATATTGGGCCGCCCGCAGCTCAATGCTCGAGGCGCCCTTACCGATCGGAAAAACAAATTTCTCGTTGAACCCGTTGAAACGCACATCATCATCGAACAGGAAGCGCGAGTTGTCGGCAAATACTTCCGGCACGCGACCACCCTGAAATTGGACGGTCTTGTTGGGATGGAAGTCCATATACGCTTCGCTGATGAACAGAGGCTGATGCGCGACGGTCGAGGTGAAATCCTGATCCTGAGTTAGCCCGTTATTAATCGGACCCGTAGTGAGCTGACCGTGAAAGCTGAGAGCCTTGTTGACATCCGTGTCGAGATTCAAGCGAAAGCGATATCTCATACGCACGTTCTGCACATGCTGGAGCGTCGGATCGGGCGGTTCGGTTGCGGGCCGGAATATCCCATCGAGGCGAAACCGAAAATCGCCGCCCACTCGAACCGGGCCGATCTTGATGACCCGTTCCTCTACCTTTTTTAAGCGATCCTCAAGGGACGGTGGGTTCTGCTGGGTAGACGCCTCGGTACCCTCAGTTACATCCTTAGCCGGTGTTGAATTACTTGCGGGAGATGAGACACTCGCTGAGGCTTCCACGCGCGGCACGGCACTAGTCCCGCCTGGCGTCTTTGCTGCAAGCAACTGCATCATTCGCTGCTGTTCTTCAATAAGCTTTTGCATCTGGATGAGCTTGTCGTTTTGCCGCTGCAAAGCGTCTTCCAGTGCTCGAATCCTGTCCGCCTCACTAGCTACACCGGAGGTGGGCTTTGATACACCGTCTCCAGTGTCGGTCTTAGGCTGACTCTTTGGGTCGGCCGCGTCGGTCACCCCAGGCGCTGGACTCTTTCCGGTCGGTAAAGGTTTATCCGAAGTAGCCGTTGGCGTATCGCTGACAAGCGTCACCGTGACTGGACGGTTGCTTGTAGTATCCTGTCCGCCTTTCTGCGTCGCGGGGACTCTCATTGGATTCATGCCAAAAAACATAATGAGCGTAACGGCTAACGAGAGGGCCATTGCTGGTTTGTTTCTCATTGTTCTCCTTTTTGAATCATCTTTGCATCATGGTTGGCTACCATACGGAGTGTTTGATGACCTGCCCGCGCGCCATGTAGACGATCTGTTCACAGATATTGGTTACGTAGTCGGCGATGCGTTCAAGGTGCTTGATCACAAACAGCCATTGGACGCCGCGCTCGACGAGCGACGAATCACGTCCCATTGCGGTGATTAATTCAGAATAGAAAAGATCGTAAAGGGAATCGACTTCATCGTCCCGCTCGATGGTAGCGCGGGCCTTGTCTGGATCGCCCGAAGTGAAGGAGTCCAGTCCATCAATGAGCATCTCCTGAACTGTGCTAAACATTCTTGCAAGGTCCAACCCAACTTCAAATTGCGGCTCATTGTTTAGTGCCAGGACGTGTTTGGCAATATTTACCGTGTGATCCGCTATTCGCTCGACCATTGGTGCAGTTCGCGCCACGGAAATGACAAATCTTAGATCGGAGGCCGCCGGCTGTTTAAGCACGAGGACATCAACACACATCTGATCTAACTCTAGTTCCATTACGTCTATGGCGTCGTCTTCGCGGATCACTCGTTCAGCCAGATTCGAGTCGCGCTCCTCAAGAGCGCGCATGGACAGCATTATGGCTTTTTCTGCTGCGCCGCCCATCACGAGCAGTTTGTCGCGGATTTGATTCAGATTCTCTTCAATCAGTCGCTTGTGCATTTGCCGCTCTCCGTAGTCCCGCTAAATCATCCGAAACGCCCGGTGATGTAATCTTCCGTCATTTGCTTGTCGGGCTTGGTGAACATCTTTTCCGTTGAGTTGAGCTCGATCATCTCGCCAAGCCAAAAGAAGGCTGTCAGGTCCGACACGCGAGCCGCCTGCTGCATGTTGTGCGTAACGATTACTATTGTGTATCGCTCTTTCAGCTCCACGATCAGCTCTTCAATCTTCTGGGTTGCTATGGGATCGAGCGCGGAACAAGGTTCGTCCATTAGGACGATCTCCGGCTCTACCGCAAGCGCCCGGGCAATGCACAGCCTCTGCTGCTGGCCTCCAGACAGTCCGTACGCAGACTCCTTCAATCGATCTCTTACTTCGTCCCAGATTGCTGCCGCTCTCAAGCTGGATTCCACCCGCTCAGCAAGCTCGCCTTTTGAGTGCGTGAGGTTGTTGATTCTCAATCCATACGCAACGTTGTCAAAGATCGAGCGTGGGAAGGGATTGGATTTCTGGAACACCATACCCGCCCGTCGCCGGAGTGACACGACGTCGGTACGCGGTGCATAGATGTCCTCTCCGTCGAGCTCGACACGACCCTCAACTCGAGTCCCGGGTATCACATCGTTCATCCGGTTAAGCGTGCGAATCAACGTTGACTTCCCGCACCCCGATGGCCCAATGAACGCGGTGACCTGATTTGGCGGAATCGAGAGTGAGATGTCCTTCAGCGCGCGGACCTTGCCGTAGTAAAAATTCAGGTTCTCAATCTTTATCTTTTCCGGCGCGGCGGATTTTTCTGTGTGCGGCTCAAGCTTCCTACGAAGCGCGGCCTCGCTCGCTGCTTGCAATGCGGATGAAGATGCGGAGCCAGTGCTTTGCACGCTTTCTCCCTCTTCGTGTGAGTCTTGCGGAAATGTAGCCATTGTTTCGTTCAAGAACTGTGCGCCGTGTGATCGGTCAATAAAAACTCTCTGACGCTGGAAACGATTTCATCGCGAACTCGCCGGAATACTTCCAATTGTTCCTGTTCGCCGCCGGCTGCAGCAGCCGGATCATCAAAGCTCCAATGAAGCATCGTGGCTGGAAAGGCCGGGCAAGTTTCTCGCGCGCGGTCGCAGACAGTTATGACATTGTCGAACTGGTCGCCCGTCATCTCAACCACAGACTTGGAGCGCTGGTCACTGATATCGATTCCAATCTCGGCCATCACCCGGACTGCCATCGGATTAATTCGCGTCGGAGCGTTGCCGGCACTTGCCGCCTCGAAACGATCGCCCGCCAGATCGCGCAAGGCCCCCTCGGCCATTTGGCTACGGCACGAGTTGCCCGTGCACAAGAACAGGACGCGCTTCTTTGGCTGCCGGTCGCTCATAACCCCGATTTATTGCCGCCTTTCATGCCTTGAAACATGTCATGCTTGCTGATGCCTGTTGCGAGTGAGAATCTTCACGGCTATGTTCAACACAAGAATCATAGTCACCAGCACCAATGTCGCCGCCCAGGCCATGTCGTGCCATTCCTCGTAAGGCGATTGGGCGTAGTAGTAAATCTGAAACGTCAACGAAGCCATTGGCTGGAGCAGGTTTGTGCTCAGGTAATTCAACCCAAGCGCCGTAAACAACAATGGGGCGGTTTCTCCGGCTATTCTCGCGACTGCCAGCATGGCCCCGGTAGCGACCCCGCTTGCGGCGGTGCGCAACACGACCCCGAGCGTCACACGCCATCTGGGCGCTCCCAAGGCCAGCCCCGCTTCTCTCAGGCTGTGCGGCACAAGTCTTATCATCTCCTCCGTCGTGCGAGCGACGATCGGCATCATCATTATCCCGAGTGCGACCCCGCCCGACAACGCCGAGAAGTGCCCCATTGGATGAACCATGACCGTCCATACAAACACCCCGACGATTATCGAAGGGGTCCCGGTGAGCGTGTCGATCAAGAAGCGCAGCAGAAGGCCAAATTTATTCGAGCCGAACTCGGAAAGATAGATTCCGGCCAGGATGCCTACCGGCATTCCGACCATAGATCCGAGAGTAATTAGAATGACCGAGCCAACAATGGCGTTTGCAATTCCGCTGCCTGGTTCCCCGACAGGTTTTGGTGAGTTAACCAGAAAGCTAAGGCTCAAGCCCCGCACTCCGCCCCAAAAAATATACCCGAGGATCAAGAACAGTGATGCCACCGCGAAGAGCGCGCATAAACCGGTTATCACGGTCATGGCGGTGTTTACTAATTTGCGGCGGGCGAGGTTAGACATGAGCGCCCCTTCCCTCTCCGCGGGTTACACTCCACACTAACAAGCGCGCCAGCATGTTTATGATGAACGTGACGAAAAACAGAATGAGACCGAGCTCGATAAGCGACTGCAAATAGATCTCTCCCGAGGCTTCGGTGAACTCGTTGGCAATTGCAGATGCGATGGTGAACGACGGGTCAAAGAGCGAGGCCGATATTTGCGGCCTGTTTCCGATCACCATTGTGACCGCCATGGTCTCGCCGATGGCGCGGCCAAGCCCGAGGATGATCGCTCCCGAAATGCCCGACTTAGCGTTCTGCAACACGATGAGTGTTGCTTCCCATTTTGTTGAGCCGAGGGCCAGCGATGCCTCTCGCTGCGTCCCCGGCACGGCGCGGAGCACGTCGGTCGATACGGCGGTTATAATGGGCACGATCATGATCGACAAAATAAGCCCTGCCGTGAGCAGGCCAAGCCCGTTCTGATTTCCTCGGAAAAGCGGAAGGAATCCAAGAGTCGCCTGCAACGCCGGATAAACGTGATTGCGCAGCGTCGGCGCAAGCACGAAGATTGCCCACAGCCCGAAGACGACTGACGGAATGGCCGCCAGCAACTGCACAATAAACAGAATGGGATTTGACAGTTTTGGCGGCGCCTTCTCGACCAGGAAGATCGCGACCCCCAGGCTGATCGGAACTGATACCAGCAGCGCGATGACGGCCGACACGACGGTGCCGTATATGAAGGGAAGCGCTCCAAACTGTTCCCCAACCGGATCCCAGACTGAGCGGGTCAGAAACCCAAACCCGAATTTGGCGATTGAAAGTTTGGAATTGATCGCCATCTCGACCATTATCAAGACGGCGAAACCGGCGATGAGTACCGCAAAGAAACCCGTGGTCCATTTGAACAATGGATCGCCGATGCGTGGCCGGGCCCTCAGGCTCGAGGCGGCCCGGCCAAAAGGTAGCGTCGGCTTGTTCGGCGCAAGCGGCGTCGCCGAACCCTGTCCTGTCAGCGTTGATCCCATGACGAGAGCCCAAGCTCGGTTAGCCGCGGATCGGCTTACCCTGATAAGTGATCGACTTGATCTTCTGCTCCGCCTTAGCCGCGACCTCGGCGGGGAGCGGGGCGTAGAGCAAAGGCTTGGTCATCTGCTCGCCGTCGTGTATGGCCCACCAAAGGAAGTTCACCAGCGCCTTTCCCTTCGCTTGATCGTCTTGGTTCTTGTAGACGAGGAAGTATGTGAAGGAAGAGATGGGATATGCATCTTTGCCGGGCGCGTTGGTAATTGAGACCCTCAGGTCGTCGGGCATTTGATTGGCCGTCGCGGCCGCCGCGGCGGTGACTGAGTCAAGAGAAGGCTTCACGAATTCGCCCGATGAATTCTTGACCGCCGCATAAGGCAGTTTGTTCTGTTCGGCATAGATCAGTTCGACGTAGCCGATCGAGTTTGGAGACTGCTTGACCTGTCCGGTGACTCCCTCGTTGCCTTTTGACGCGATCCCGATTGCCGGCCAATTGACCATCGTACCCGCGCCTACATGATCTTTCCATTCGGGACTCACTTTAGACAGGTAGTCGGTCCAGACATACGAGGTGCCGCTTGGATCCGAGCGCCGGACGACGTTAATGGTCGCGTCCGGAAACGAGACTCCAGGGTTCGAAGAGGCGATTGCCGTATCGTTCCACTTGGTGATCTTACCAAGGTAGATCCCTGCGATGGCGTCGCCCGTGAGTTTGAGATCGGTCGTCACAGACGGAAGGTTGTAAGTGACAACAACGGCGCCGAGCACTGTTGGAATGTGGAGGATCTCACCTGGAGCCGCCTTCAACTCATCATCTTTCATAGGCGCGTCGGAGCCGCCGAAGTCAACGGTCTTAGCGGAGATCTGCTTAATGCCGCCACCCGAACCGATCGATTGGTAGTCAAACTTCGCATTCGGGGTGATCTTGTTGTATTCGCTGAACCACTTCTGGTAGAGCGGATTAGGAAACGTTGCGCCCGCGCCTTGCAACTTTACTTCGGCATTTGAATCGGGACCGGTTGAAGAACCGCAGCCAACTAGGGGTAAGATCATCAGTCCTGCGATGATCCAGGGCACAATCGCACGCGTCGCGCGAAAATATCTCTTCATTCTATGATCCTCCTGCTCTCGGGTTAGTCTGCGCTAGACCGCCAATATACAGGCGTATTGTTAAAACCCCGCGACGCAAGTGTTAAATTTATGTGAATTCGCCCGCTCGATGCGGATACACACATTTTTGACGTTTCGAGTGTCATCAAAAAGGAAGAGTCACAATCTGAGTATTGGAAATCCCAATGTGTCCTTGGCCGGAGATGAACGTCCACGCTTGTTTGCGACATCCACTGACGCGAAATTTCAGCGCACGATTACTCAACCGAAACATTGATTTAACCTATCATTGATAGAATCGCCCGTCCCTGAGCCTTAAGGATGGCGGCGCCAAACCAGATGAACTCAAAATCAATCACACCAAGGAGAATCTATGCTTACACGTCTCAGCTCTCGCTCGCTAAACATTCTATCTGCTCTCACACTTCTTTTCGCTTTTGCGGCGTTCCAGTTCCCGTGGGCCTGCCTAGAAGAGCTTGTCATCGCTGACGACCATGACCAGGAGATCCTCACCTTTTCGAGCGTTGGGGACTCCCGTCAGGACCCGGTGACCTTCGACCCGACGACCGCCCCGCTTTCAGGCCAGGACGCGATCTGGCTCCAGAATACCAAGGCATGGTCACGGATCATCGGCTCGATTCAGAGCCAGAAATCCAGTCTCCTGTTCTTCAACGGCGACATGATTATGGGTTACGTTTGGGCCAAGGTTCCGGCGAACAATACGACGGTTGCTGGCATTGTCAGCTCTGATCTTTTGAAGTTCTACCAGCAGTATGGCTTCTGGCGCGGCATGGTCGCCGGGTTGATGGAAAACGGCACCTACGTGGTACCGGTCGCCGGTAACCACGAGACGCAATGCAAAGCCTGCGGAAAGACGGCCAAGGTCGAAAATGAGGACGCCTGGCGGGCCAACATGGGCGACCTGATCTTAGACAACTCACGCTTTCAGAGTCTGTTTGGTCAGCCGCCGTCGAATGAGAACACCAGCAACAATGGGGCACTGGATGGTTTGGCTACCGACCAGAGCAAGCTTTCCTACAGCTTTGACTTTCAAGGCTCGCACTTCGTCGTGATCAACACAGACCCTGTTGGAAAAGACGCACACGCGCCAACTAACTGGTTGGCCGTTGATCTGGCCGCTGCCCAGGCGCGCGGAGCGAAAAACTTCTTCGTTTTCGGGCACAAGCCAGCCTACACGTACTATTACGGATCAGACCCAGCGCACCCGTTGCCGGCAGCGCCTTCCGGATTGGACAACTTCCCCGCGGATCGGGACGCCTTCTGGGACATCATTGAGCAGTATGGAGCGATCTACTTCTGCGGCCACGAGCACATCTTCAATGTGTCGAGGCCTCGCGGCGGAGCCTGGCAAATTCTCGTCGGTTCGGGTGGCTCACCTTTTGAGGCAAGCCCGACCAATGCCACGATCAATCCTCAGACCGACCGAGACTATGCCTGGGTGACGGTGAAGGTTTACAGGAATGGAAAGATCACGATTACGGCATATGGTTTCGACGATCAATACAGCACGACCCACATCCTTCAGTCCGTTACAATTCACTAATCCTTTTAGCCCGCGGACTCTTGTCTCTATCACATAGACACGAGCGCCGCTCGCAGAAAGTCCTGCGAGCCGCTTCCGCTTTAGCATTGTGGCCGCAGTTTACCTCTGGGTATAGTGGTGGCATGATGGACACGGTTGGATAGGCGGGTTGACTTGGATGCGGATTCAACTTTACTTACCTCGGTCCAGGTGTCCCGCCTGGTTGGGTGATCTTCAGAAAGAGGGACTGTGACCGGCACGAATGGCTTCGTCGCACAGAGCAATAAGAAGGACAAGGGACTGCGCAGAGATCCAACGTGGATCGCCGACAACAACAATCAATATACCTGCCCGATGCACCCGGAGGTTCGCCAAAAGGGTCCAGGCTCATGCCCAAAGTGCGGAATGGCGCTTGAACAAATGACTATCACGCCGCCGCCAATGAAGGTTGAATACACCTGCCCGATGCACCCCCAGATCGTGCGAGATGCACCGGGCTCTTGTCCTATCTGCGGAATGGCGTTGGAACCAAGGACCGTAACCGGAGAAGAGAAAAATGAAGAACTGATTGACATGACGCGCCGGTTCAAAATCGGCCTGATCCTCGCAGTCCCGCTGTTGCTTCTCGCGATGTCAGACCTGATTCCCGGCCAGCCTTTGCAGCATGCCTTCTCGATGAGTCTGCTCAGGTTTGTTCAGTTAGCTCTCGCCACGCCTGTGGTGCTCTGGGGAGGATGGCCATTCTTCCAGCGCGGGTGGGCCTCAATCGTCAATCGCAGTTTGAATATGTTCACGCTCATCGCTATGGGTACGGGAGTGGCCTACTGGTACAGCGTCATTGCCACCTTTCTTCCGAACATCTTCCCGACTTCGTTCCGCAGCGAAGGCGGCGAAGTTGGCGTTTATTTTGAAGTCGCTTCGGTGATCGTCGTCCTCGTGCTGTTAGGACAGGTTCTCGAATTACGTGCGCGCAGTCAAACAAGCAGCGCAATCAAGGCGCTGCTCGGACTGGCGCCCAAGACTGCCCGAGTCGTTCGCAACGATGCCAAAGAAGAAGAGATCTCCCTGGATGTCATCAAGCCGGGAGATAGGCTCCGCGTTCGCCCAGGAGAAAGAGTTCCGGTGGATGGAGTGATTCTCGAAGGTACGAGTTCGGTAGATGAGTCTATGTTGACGGGCGAGTCTATTCCTGTCGAGAAGACGAAAGGTGACAAGGTCACGGGTGGCACTGTCAATGGCACGGGCGGCTTCATCATGCAGGCGGAGCGCGTCGGCAACGAAACTCTTCTTGCCCAGATCGTGCGCATGGTTAGCGAAGCTCAGCGCAGCCGCGCTCCCATTCAACGACTCGCCGATGTTGTTTCCTCTTACTTTGTTCCTGTCGTCATTGTGGCCGCAATCATCACCTTCGCCGTGTGGGGTCTTGCAGGACCTGAGCCGCGCCTTGCCCATGCGATCGTCAATGCAGTAGCGGTGCTGATAATCGCCTGCCCCTGCGCACTGGGACTTGCGACGCCGATGTCGATTATGGTCGGAACAGGCCGCGGCGCCACTGCAGGCGTGCTCATAAAGAATGCTGAAGCCCTTGAGATTCTGGAGAAGATTGACACTCTCATTGTGGACAAGACCGGCACGCTCACCGAAGGCAAGCCGCGCCTCACTTCTGTGCTGCCGCTGAATGGGACGAGTGAGTCAGAGCTCTTACGCCTAGCCGCCAGCATCGAGCGAGGAAGCGAGCATCCCCTGGCCGCGGCGATAGTAGCCGGTGCGCAGCAGAGGAACTTAAAGTTATCCGAAGCTCAGGCTTTTCAATCCATCACCGGAAAGGGAGTGGTGGGCAGAGTTGATCAACGCGTGGTTGCTCTCGGCAACATCAGGCTGCTCGAGCAACTGAACATCGAAGCGGGTGGTTTGATCGAGCGAGCGGAGACCCAGCGCAAAGAAGGCGAGACGGTGATGTTTGTCGCCGTTGATGGCCGCCTGTCCGGTTTGATTGGCGTCGCTGATCCGATCAAAGAGTCTGCCGCCGATGCAATCCGAGAGCTTCACGACGACGGGATACAGATTGTTATGCTCACCGGGGATAACCGCACTACTGCGGAGGCGGTGGCTCGCAAGTTAAGCATTGATGAGGTACACGCCGATGTTCTGCCCGAACAGAAAAGCGAAGTGGTGAAGCGCCTCCAGGCGCAGGGCAGGAAGGTGGCGATGGCTGGTGATGGGGTCAACGACGCTCCGGCTCTGGCGCAAGCTCAGGTCGGAATCGCCATGGGCACTGGTACAGACGTCGCAATAGAGAGCGCTGGTGTGACTCTGTTGAAGGGCGACCTCCGCGGCATTGTACGAGCACGGAAGCTCAGTCGCGCCGCGATGCGCAACATCCGGCAGAATCTCTTTTTCGCATTCGTGTACAACGCAATTGGAGTGCCCATCGCGGCCGGCGCGCTCTATCCGGTGTTTGGGCTGCTGCTCAGTCCGATGATTGCCAGCGCTGCGATGAGTTTCAGTTCTGTGTCGGTGATCGGCAATGCGTTGCGGCTGCGGAAGGTTGAGCTGTAAGGCTATGCTACTTCAACCCGGCGCTTGCCAGGGTATGTATCGAGTCACGTCACCGTGGATTATTCCAACCCTCAGCGTCCAAACATTGATTTAATACCGCCCTCTTGTAACTTATCACTCCGTCGCGCGAACCAAGTGCCACTACCTTGTCTTTTAGCCAAAACGGGTCTGCGAAAGTGCTGGGGGTATTTGGGTGCTAGGGTCAGGTCTGCAAATTTGCAATCGTCGCTGGGCGGCGCACAGAACTACGGACTTACTGTTAGCTTGAGTGTATTCGACGTCTTCCCGGTTGAGTTGCGAACCTGCACACTCAACTCGCCGGGCGCCTGGACTAACGCATTGACGAGCTGGCCCACGAGTTCCGTAGTGCTCGAGCTCTCAAGTGAGAGCGATATGTTGTTCACCAAAAGTTGAGCTCCCGCGTCGAAGTCGGTCCCATCCACAACAAGCCGGAATTTCTTTACGTTCACCCCGACGAAAAGCTGATCCCATACGTTAGCCCGCTTTTTCTTGTACACGAACATCGACGTGAGCTGTGGTGTCTTATCCGGAGGAGGCGGAGGAGGATTTGAATCACCTTTGGTCACCGCGAACGTCTGCTGATTCGAGCGCGTGCCTTCCGGGTTTCGAACCTCGAGTGTGATCGTTCGCTCAGCAGCAATTGCGCTCGCAGGCAGATCAGCAACAAGCTCAAAGTTGGACGAACCCTGCCGCGTCGCGAGCGGTAGGTTGTCACTCACATCGAAAACTACCGCGCCCGGCTTGACGTGACGAGTGACGACAGAGATCGTCACGCCAGCCGACCCCGCCTTGATAGCAGACGGACGAGGCGCGCCGATAAATGGCAGCGAGTCGCTCCCCGCCCGGTGGATCCGGTAGATGAAATGGTGGTGCTCGCTCAGATCACGATGGGTCACCGGATCGAACCGCGCAACGTAGATGTCGCCGCTGATCGGATCGATCGCCGTATCAACGGGACCGTCGTTGGGGTCTATCAGGCCAAACTCTATGATCGACGGCTGGATCTTAGTCGTCTGAAAGCCGTTCACTGCGTCGCCGGTGAGAATGAATCGCTCCAGGTCGCCGCCTTGCCCGGGTAGATGCTTAAACAGCGTGACCAGCATTTGATTAGTCGAGTCGCTCGCCTGAGGACCGGTGTAGAAAGCAATCGATGTCGGCGTCAGGTGCGCAGCGAACGTTGCAATCGGCCCTCGCACTCCGGCGCACGCAGGGATGCCGGCGACCGGCGGCCCCTCGCATCCAGGAAAGCCATAGTTGCTGCCCTGAACAATCCAGTTGATCTCCTCCAACGGAGCGTTGTCCGGCAACTGGCCCAACTCTCCCGAGCCTCCGTCAGTAGTAAACAACTGGCCGTTCACGGGATGAAACGCCATGCCGAACGGATTGCGAAGTCCCGTCGCAACTACGGAGATGGACGGATTGTCGACGTCAATCCGCAACACGCTCGCATTGTAAAGCCGCTCAGCCGGCCGGCCGGGCGCCGGTGTGCCAGCGTCCGTAGAAGAGCCTTGCCCGACGTAGAGAAACCCGTCGGGACCAAACTTGAGGCGGTCGGTCTGGTGATCACCTTCGCTCGGCAAGCTGTCGACTATTATCGTGCTCTCGTCGGCGACGTCATCGCCGTTCGTATCGCGCAGCCTGACTATTCGCCCAGCGCCCCCCAGCGGATTGCTTGTGAGATACAAATCGCCGTTAGCGCGGAACTCGAGACCCAAGGGCTGCACAAGCCCGGTTGCAAAGGTCTTTATCTGGTCCAATCGTCCATCACCGTCGGTGTCAACCAGTATCAGGATCTTGCCCGGATAGGTCCCGACAAAAAGCCGGCCCCGCGAGTCGAACGCCATCGATACCGGACCACTAAATGACGAAGCCGCGAAATCAGGGACGTTCGTAGGATCGGCGAAGATGTTGAACTCAAAGCCGGGGGCTACGGTGACCGGATCAGTTTGAGCGCTTGAGCGATTTGAGAAGCTGATGGACGTGAGAAGCAGAGCTACAGCCGTGGCTGCGCCGAGCGAGCGAGCGCGATGTGACCTCAACAAAACTTCTACCCCCTTGGTAACTGCGGTGCAGCGAATCTCGGACCGGGACACTGGCTTCGCGAGATCCAACAGCGACTACTTTCTCTTGCCGCTCCAGGTGCCTTCGCCCAATTCCCCGAGCACAACCTTGCCTTTCATGCTGTCTTTGCTCTCAATCTTCCCGCTGTAGACGATGGTCAGATCCTGGCCTTGCGCATTGATCTTGATCGTGAAGGTAATGTCGGAGCCTTTGACAGTCCCCGTCAGAGGGCTCTCTCCGAACTGACCCTTGTACGTGCCGGTCAGCTTCTCGCCTTCTTGCTTGAATGTAAAGCTTGGATTGCCGGAGCCTGCCGACGTTTCGACGGCGACGCTCCACTCGCCGGTGACGTTCGCGCCGCCCGCCTGCGGCGGTGATGCCGGCGCTGAAGGAGAACCGGCGGCGCCTTCCAAGTGCGGAACGGCTGACCATGGGCCGGTCGCGAGGCCGCCGAAGTCCGCCTCACCTTTCATCGAATCCTTTTCCACTTTACCTTTGTAAGTGATGACCATATCCTGCTCCTGGAATTTGATTTTCATCACAAAGGTTATGTCGTTCCCCGCGACCGACACGCTCTCGAGCGGGCGCTCGCCGCGCGCCCCTTTAGCCATGCCGGTCAACTTGTCCCCATCTTTCTTGATGATCAGCACGGAGGTGTTCTTGCCGTTTGGCGATTCTACGGTGAAGTCCCAACTGCCGACGACGTTTGCGCTCTGGACTGCTAGCGAGGACGTGCCGAGCAGCAGCAAAGCGATCAGGATGAATGTTACTGCGAGGGCTCTTCTCTTCATGATTGTCTCCTTGTTTGAAAGTAAAGCTTAGAGTCTTTTTCCGGGCAAAGACGCAAAGTCGCAAAGATCGCAAAGCTCAGCTCGACGCTTATGTTACCCCTCCAGATTCTCACTTGTCTTCAGCGTAGTTATAGCTCTGCAGCTTTCGGTAAAGCGTCTTACGGCCGATCCCCAGAATTTGGGCCGCGCGCGTCCGGTCGCCGCGAGTGTAAGCCAGCGTTTGCATGATCACTCTCTTTTCGGCTTCGTCGATTGTCGTGCCGACTTCCACCTCGATTGTCTTGCTGGCTTCGGCGCCGCGGACTGCGTGTGGCAAATCGTCGATCGCGATCATTCGTCCTTGCGCGATGATGACCGCTCGCTCCATCGCGTTCTCGAGCTCGCGCACGTTGCCGGGCCATTCATAGCGACGCAGCCATTCGAGCGCCTTCTTGGTGAGTCCGGTGATGTTCTTGTTCGAGCGCTTCTTGTAGATCTCTAGAAAGTGCGTTGCAAGAAGGGGAATGTCCTCACGGCGTTCTCTGAGCGGCGGCAGCTTTATTGGATAGACGTTCAGCCGGTAAAAGAGATCGCGGCGGAAGCGGCCGTCGCTGACCGCCTGCTCGAGATCGACGTTCGATGCGGCGATCACTCGCACGTCCGTCTTTACGATCTCGTTGCCCCCGACGCGAGAGAACTCTCCGTTCTGAAGCACTCGCAGTAACCGCACCTGGGCCGACAGTGACATCTCCGCTATCTCATCCAGAAACAGCGTGCCGCCATTCGCTTCCTCGAACTTGCCTATGCGCCGGCTGCGCGCGTCCGTGAACGCGCCCTTCTCGTGCCCGAACAGTTCGGACTCGAGGAGAGTTTCGGGAATGGCTCCGCAGTTGATCTTTATGTAAGGCTTTTCTACTCGCGAGGAGCGCGACTGGATCAAGTCGGCCATTAGCTCTTTGCCGGTGCCCGACTCGCCTTGAATCAGGACGGTGGTGTAGTTGTCCGCGACGTAAAGCGCCATCTGCATGCAGCGCATGAAGTTGTCGCTCTTGCCCACGAGACCGCTGCCGCTGTCCTGGCTGTGCGCGTGTTCGAGCTCACGGCGCAATCTCAGGACTTCGGCCGACAGCCGTGCTTTCGAGAGCGCGATCGCAAGCTGGTCGGCAATGCCCAGCGCGAGCGCGGTCACCTCTTTGGCGAACGACTGTTGCGGCTCGGACCACAGCAGAACCAGCGCGCCGAATATCTTGTCCTCGATCAAGATGGGCGCGACGATCGCCGCACCGGCATTGAAGACTTCGGTCAGAAACGAGCGCGCGTATTCGTGCTGATCCGGACTGAGAATCTTGAGCATCTGGCCCCGACCGACGGTCTTCGGCATTAGATCGAGAATCGGAAACTTCAACGACGGCCGCTTGAGAATCTCTTCGGCCTTGACCCCCGACGTGCGCAGATTCGTGAAGTGAATCTCGCTGTTGTTGGCGTCGATGATCGCCAGGCACGCCGCCTGAATGCGAAGCAAGTCGACGGAGCGATCGAGTATGCGCTCGATCACCTCGGTGAAATCGGAACCTGTGTTGATGTCGTTTGCGATCTCGAGCAGCACCTTGTTGATTCGCGCTTCGCGTTCCTTCTCGGTGTAGATGTGCGTGTAGCGGTAGCCGATCGCGATGTGCTGCGCCAGATTGCGAATGAAATTTATCTCGTCGTCGTTCCAGCGATAGTGCTCGCGGCAGTGATGCAGTCCCAACATCCCCAGCAGTTGCAGGTTGAACGTGATCGGCACGACCAAAACCGACTTGCTGCCCATGCCATCGATCAGCTTTTGAAGGACGGGCGCAACGTCCGGCGACGAGGCGTCCTCTATGGCCTGGGGGCTGTAGAGGTCAATGCCTTCCTGTAGCCGTTCGAGATCGACTCGCAGTTGCACCCCGAGCAACGAAGGCAGTTCCTCCTCGACATTCGCGCGATATTCGTGGGTGATGCGAAGATGATTCTCCGGCGTCAGGGTTATCACGTCGCAGCGGTCGACGCCCATCATCTTGCCGACCTCTGTGACCGTGGCTTGAAGGAAGTGGTCGAGGTTGATGACCGAAAACGTTTCCGAGCCGATGCGGTTGAGGATCGCCTCGCGCGCTTCGTGCATTTTGAGCTTGCGCTCCAGCGAAAGTGTATCCCTCATCTATCTACCGTGTGAGTGTTATGACCTGGCTCTCACCGCCGTCGGGATTGCGCAGTTTTATTTGGACCGGCGCGCCTGGCGGAAACGCGCTGACAGGCACGCCTTTCGCCATAAAGGCTGTCCCGTCATCACTCTGCGATCTGGCGGGATATGCGGCCTTTCCTACTACAATGCTTACACCGTCCTGCATGCCAGACCCGAAGACGAAAAGTTTTTGTTTCTTCGCCTTGTAGCTGACCTCCTGCAGTACGGGAGGAGTGATGTTCACCTGGGTTGTTAGCGCGCCAAGTGCGCTCAGCCGCCCGCCTCCGATGACGTAGCTGCTGAGATCGTCCACCACCTCCACCCCTCCGAGGATTCTTCGTTTTAAGAGGATGGCGTTGTCGCCGGGGTGTTTGGATTTTGCGAGAGCTGCTACCCCGGAGACGCAGGCCGCCGATACCGAAGTCCCACTCGCGCTCGTGTACCATTTCAAAGGATCGGTATCCTGTGTGCACAGCAAACAAGTTCCACGCGCTTGTGTTGTCAGCACCGAGACGCCGGGCGCCGCGAGGTGCACCGAATGAGGTCCGAACCCGGTCTGTATAATGAAAGGATTGTTCAGCGGGCGCCATATGCCGTCATTGAAGTCCGATGCTGCCACGACGATCTGGTTCGGCAAGAAATACGACGCCGGATAGATCTTGCTGAAGTCCAGGTCATACCCTTCGTTTCCAGCTATGCAAACCAGAAGGACGCCCGCATCGTTTGTGGCCTTGACCGCGTCCGCGAGCGCAAGGGCTGTTTCGTCGGAGACAAGACTGGGATCCAACAATGTGGTCCAGCTCGCGTTGATGATCGAAGCCCCCGCCGCAATCGAATAGAGCAACGCACGGGCGGCGTCGGCTACGGTCGCGCTGAATTGGCTCGCGTCAGGGCCGTAGCGCTTGTAGAAGCGTACAGGCAGTATCTTTGACTGACACACGCCCGAGATCCCGATATGGTTGTTCATCTCGGCTGCGATGATGCCTGCCATCTGCGTGCCGTGCCCTACCGCATCGGTCGTGTCGCCGTTTTGGTCCGCCACGTTGAAGCCGTGAACGTCGTCGATGAACCCGTTGTGATCGTCGTCAATTCCGTTGCCGGGAATCTCGGCTGGGTTTGTGTATATGTTTCGTGCAAGATCAGGATGAGTAAGGTCGACCCCCGTGTCCGTTAGCGCGATTATCACGTCGGGGCTTCCCACAGTGATGTCCCATGCCTCGGACGCTTTGATGTCCGCGTTCGGCGTAGTTACATAGTCCCCGACAAAAATCCCGCTGTTAAGCAGCGACCACTGCTGGGCAAAGTCGGGATCGTTGGGGATAACCGCGCCCTGTGTTATCCAATAGTTCGGCTCCGCATACTCCACATCATCGCGCGTTCGAAGCTCGCTCACCATCTCACGGACATCCGCACCCGGATCAAGCTTAAGAACGAAAATGCGGTCCAATCCGCGGTCGGTAATTATTTGACTGATCCGCTTGTTCGAAGTGGTTCCCGCAAGCTGCTCGGCCGGCGATCCGGCACTCTGTTCGCCCGCCAGCCGCGCGATAGTCATCAACCTTTCATCTTGACCGGCTGTCCGTAGCTGTGGCGCTCCTGCTTTGAGCTTGACTATGACCTCGCCAGGCGCGTAGTTCGACTGCCGGCCGCCCGATTTGGTGGCGGAGACCCGCATAGGCGGCACGGCTATGACGAGGGGCAGAATCACAACTAAGGTGAGGAAATGGAACTTACGCATAAGACAGGACCAGCCTAAATCCGAAAAGTCGGGAGTTCTTGCTTATATCCTAAAGACGCGCCATTTTCAATGCAAATCAGGACTCCCGCGAGTGTCCACCCATATGAATTTGGGGGTTAATCAGCATTTGCGAGACGGTCATAAGACCCGAGTCTCAGGCCAGGGAAGCCAGCTCGTGCTCGATCTCGCGGCGTGTCCGCTGAAGCTCAAGCAGGTGGGGGGGAGCGGCTCTCTCCTGGCACTCCGCTTTGGTGAGCCGGCATCGCTCACAGGTGCCGTCGATGTCCAGCCGCGTGATCGAAGGGTCTCTGGCGAATCGAACCGTTCTCTCAAACTCCTCATCGCAACGGAAGCCCAGCGATACCGACGAGGTTGCCGAAGGGTTCAACGCCAGGTGCCGAGCCATCGCAACGCATAAGTATCGTTCGTTTGTGTCAATGAAGCGCGAGAGCTGCGCGCCAACGATCGGTTCAGCGAGCTTCTTACGGCTGGTACCCTCGCGCTCCAGATCGTGAAGAATTCGGATCGCAAGCCAGCGGCGGCAATAGTGCTCGTCTAATCCGGTCCCCCCGGGGATCAGCACCTGCGACATGTTCAAATGTTTAACGAGCCGGTACTCGCCCCCTTCGTGATTGAATCGCAGAAAGTGAAGCTTTATACCTAAATATTCCGGCAGGACTTCGGTGAGCCGGTACATGATAATCTCAGGGGTGACTTCGTACCTGTCCAGAAAATCGCGGAAGCGCCGCGGCTGCCAGCGGTCCAGCGCGAAGAATTCTTTGATGTCCGCGAGCAACCGTTCGCGATTGATCAACAACGCGCCCGCGAAATAAGACGCCTTGAAATCGTTGAGCACTTGTTCGAATGAATCAACTCGCTCCGGGGCTGAAGTCATCGCGCGATCCTTGAGACCGAGCACTTGATAGCCGATCTCGCGCGCGAGGATGAACTTCTTTTGTCTTTCGCTCAGCGCCGGGTTGATCAGGAGCGTGGGAGGATTGCCCCTCTTCGTGATCAGCACTGACCGAAACTGCTGGAGCTTTGCGTGCTTGCTCAACTGCTTCTCATCGAGCCGGTAGTCGAAGCGCTTCTCGATAAGCGCTCGAAGCCCGGCGAAACTCGGCGTCGGATCTGATTTGATCTTCGCACCGCGGGCGAATTCATCCACGGCGCGCTCGATGTCGGGAAAGTAGTTCTCGTGCAGCTCTTGATAGGACCTCAGCGCGGAGCGGTACAGGTGCTCGACGCCAATATTGTAGCTCTCGGCTATTCCGATCAGCGCGTTGACGAGCGCGCTCGCTTCCAGCGGCTGTCGGGTCATCAACTCGACCACCTGGGCTGGTGAAATGCCGAAAAGATGGAAAGGAAAGTTGTGAAGCACCGGTGAGCCGAGAAAATTGGAAAGCGGACTAAGTTGTTCGTCGAGCCTTATCGAAACCAGGTCGTCATAGTTTCGTCCGAGCGCTTCAGCCATGCGCGCGATCTTCTCGGCTTTGGGATATTTCTTGCCGTGCTCGATCTCGGTGAGATAAGAGGTAGACAGTCTGATGCGCACGCCCAGATCTGTCAGCGACAAGCCCGCCTGTTCGCGGAACTGCCTGAGTTTCATACCGAAAATGACTTTGTGATTGAGACCCATAAGCCCGTGCCACCGCCGACGCCGCTACGCGGCTGGCTCCAAGCGCCGCTCATTCTGTATCACCACGGTCGGATTGGCATTCGGCTCTGGGACCGGAAGGCGCTGTTCGTGCAAAACAACGACGTGTTCTTCCATTCCCCACTTAGCCTTGTAAAGACAGTCTTCAACGGAATGGCCGATCCCGGTGAACCCTTCAAGATCGGGGGAGTAGAAACCAAAGAAAGTTGGATCCGTCGTAGCTTCGATGACCAACGAATACTTCAAATCAATCATGGTGCTTCAGTTCCTTTCTTTTATCCCAGCGGCCTTAAGGATAGCATATCAACAGGTCCAGGTCCGAAAACGGTCCAGGGTTTCCGTAGGCATGCGAGCCAAAGACGATTATTCTTTCGGGCTTGAACTCGCGTGCAATCGCATCGCATATCTCGCCGATTTGCTCAGAGGTAGTCATCTGCCCAGAGTTTCCCACCGAACGTCCGGAGCCGCAAGAGCGCTGTCCAAAACCGCGCTACCAGCTTGCTGTGTCGCTAAACCTGTCGTAACATCGCGCTGACTCAGGCGGGGCCAGTGATGGAACGCGCTTCAATCTCGGCGCTACAGGAGGAAACCAATATGTTCCAGATTCTCTGGTGGATTATTGTTGGGCTGATCGTGGGCGCGCTGGCGCGGTTCCTGGTGCCGGGGAGGGACCCAATGGGCTGGCTCGGCACCATCGTGCTGGGGATTGCCGGCTCTTTCGTAGGCGGCTTCATCGGCAGCTTGATCTGGAAGCCGGCAAGCGGAAGTTATTTCCACCCAGGTGGCTTTCTACTCTCTCTGGTCGGTGCGATTCTACTGGTTTTGATCTGGCGGAAGATGAGACCGGCGTGAATGATTAATGCTCGCCCAGCCAGAAAGGTGGCGATCTTCTGCTCGCTACGATTTCCTTTTCTCTTTCGGGCTGGCCTGTTGTTTGGCTGTTATGAGCGCGAGGAACGCTCGCGCGGCTTGCGACTGATATCGATCCTTGTTGTAGATCAGCCCCAGTTTGCGCTGGAACCTCGCGTCGCGGATCGAAAGCGCCTTAAGGCTTCCCTCCTCGATCTCTTTCGCGATGCACAATCGCGGAACGATTGAGATTCCCATTCCGATCGACACGAACCGTTTGATCGTCTCGATCGAAGCCAGTTCCATCGTGACTTTGATCTTCACGCCGCCATCATTGAAGTGTTTCACCAGTCGCTCGCGCGTGGTCGTGCCGATCTTGTGTAGTATGAAAGGCTCGTCTTCAAGATCGTTCATCTTAACCGAGCGCCGCGTAGAGAGGGCGTGCCCGGGACCGACTATCAAGGCCATCTCGTCGCGATGAATCGTGATCGCCTCGAGCCGCGAGTTCTTGATCGGCAGCGTTACGATTCCAAAATCCAGCTTACCCTCGATAACCCGTTCGGTGATCGAGCGAGTGATCGCCCGATGGATGTCGACCTGCACCTTCGGGTAGGACTGCGTAAACGCAGAGAGAACTTCAGGCAGTAAGTACAAGCACGTTGTTTCGTTCGCGCCCAAGCGGAGCGTGCCGCGGCTGAGCCCGCGCAACTCTCCAACCGCAAGCACAGCTTCTTCTCGAAGGCTCAGCAAACGCTTCGCGTATTCCGTCAGCAGTTCGCCCGCAGCCGTCAGACGCACGGTCCTGCCCCTTCGGTCGAACAGCGGCTCGCCTAACTCACCTTCGAGGAGTTTGATCGCCGAGCTTATTGCCGGCTGCGTTCGCCCGACCCGCTGACCCGCTCGCGAAAAACTCTTCTCTTCGGCCACCGCCGTGAAGACCTCAAGCTGCCATAACTCCATACCGTCGCCACCCTTGCCCGGATAGACAAAGTTTATAGTTAGCATAAAAAGAATAGATTTTACAAATCCGAATCGTTGGAGTAAAAGATGTAAGTGTCACGGCGGTCAGCCTACCAATTTTGGGTTGCAGATTTTGGATTGGATAGCCCTCGCAATCTAAAACCCGAAACCGGTAATCCGAAATTGGTAAGCTGACCGCCGCACCTCTTTTCAAACACAACACAACCGGAGTCAGGGTCGCCCGGAGACGAAAACAGTAGCGTAGACTGTCCAGTCTGCGCGCGCCTCGGATCGGGCCTAACTCGAACAATGCGCAGACTGGACAGTCTACGCTGCATATGGAGGACTTATGAGCGCAGAAGCTGCATTGAAGTTCGCGGCCGAGCACGGAGTCGAATTCGTGGATGTCAGATTCACAGACCTGCTCGGCCAATGGCACCACCTCACAGTCCCGATCGAGGAGTTCGGTCCGGACGTATTTGAAAACGGAGTCGGATTCGACGCGTCGAGCCTGCGCGGCTGGGCGGCGATCAACGAGTCTGACATGCTGTTGGTCCCCGACGCGTCACGCTACTGGATTGATCCGTTCATGAAGCCCGCGACGCTCTGCTTGATTTCGAGCGTCTTCGACCCGATAACAAAAGACGGCTACTGGCTGGACCCGCGCGCCGTGGCGCAGCGGGCTCAACACTATCTGAAATTCACCGGCCTCGGCGATGTCGTTTACTTCGGGCCGGAAGCCGAGTTTTTCATATTCGACAAAGTTTCTTTCCACAACGAAGGTCACACGTCGGGTTATTCGGTGGACTCGATGGAAGGCCCTTGGAATACATCATCGGAGCGCGGAGGCTCGAACGGGCACGGCTATCACATCAGACCGAAGGAGGGTTACGTGCCGCTGCCACCGCTGGATTCGATTTCGAATCTGCGATCCGAAATCGCCACGCTGCTGAGGCAAGCGGGAATTCCGGTTGAGTGTCATCATCACGAAGTTGCAACCGGCGGCCAGTGTGAAATTGACTTCCGCTACAACACGCTGCTGACGACCGCCGACAATTTGATGGTCTTCAAGTACACGGTCAAGAACGCGGCGCTCGCCGCCGGCAAGGCGGCGACGTTCATGCCCAAGCCAATATACGGGGACAACGGCAACGGCATGCATTGCCATCAGTCAATATGGAAAGACGGAAAGCCCCTGTTTGCAGGCGACGGCTACGCCGGAATATCGGAGATGGCGCTGCACTACATCGGTGGATTGCTGAAACACGCACGCGCGATCGCGGCGTTCGCTGCGCCGACGACCAACAGCTACAAGCGGCTTGTCCCCGGATTCGAAGCGCCGGTCAATCTCGCTTATTCGAGCCGGAACCGCTCGGCTGCAGTGCGCATACCAATGTACTCCCAGAGTCCGAAAGCGAAGCGGTTGGAATTCCGTCCCCCCGATCCTTCGTGCAACGCCTATCTGGCGTTTTCAGCGATGCTGATGGCTGGGATCGATGGGATTCGGAATCAGATCGACCCGGGCCCGCCGCTCGATAAAGACATTTACGATATGTCGCCTGAGGAACTGAAGAATGTTCCATCGATGCCGGGCTCGCTTGAGGAAAGCTTGCAGGCGCTCGAAAACGACTACGACTTCCTGCTTGCGAACGAAGTATTCACCGGAGACTTGATCGAGCGTTGGATCGAATACAAACGTGGTCACGAGATCAATCCGGTCCGCATGCGCCCGCACCCGATCGAGTTTTCGATGTACTTTGACGCGTGAGCCTCGGCGCCGGTGATCTTTAAAGAAAGGGCGGAGCGGTCGACTCGCTCCGCCCTTCTCGTTGCAAACGGATTGTTAGTCTCCCGACGCTCGACGCGAGGACGCCAGCTTCGATACCGCAACCAGCACGATGCCGACCACTACGCACGCGGCCAGCTCCCACTGAAGATATATCGCCGAGTCGCGGTTCCCCACCAGATGAATCCTGCCTGACCAGCGCTGGTCGAACATTCTAAAGATCTCAAACCAACAGCACAGACCGAATGCCATCGTAACGACGAAGAACGCCAGCAAATCCCCGGGCAGCGCCTTGAAAAGGCTGCGCACCCGCACTGGAACCAGACAGCTGTTCGATTGTCTTGCGATGCGTTCCTTCGCAGCAAAAAACAAGGCTGCCGCCGCGATGAATGCGATGACTCCGAGGAAATCGTAGAACAGGTCGTTCGGCGTATCGTCCCAGGTGTGGATGCGTTCGAAATGACTCCAGAAGTACTCATCCCACAGTTCGAGGATCTCGTACCAGCCACAATAAGTGAAGGCGACCGAGGTCGCTAGAAAGGCAAGCAACCCGCCCGACAGCTTGACGCACAATCGCCTTGTTCCGGCTCTAATCAGCCAGAACGCCGCAACCGCTGAAAACCCGGAGCCAGTGAAATGCGCGAACTCGTCGTAATCACGCAGAGGTCCAAACGGATGTCCGTACAGTCCCAGCTTGTTGCCCAATATGTCGACAGCCACTGCGGCGGCAAGACAATAGACGACCAACATTGGCGCTCGGAGGTTCTGTCGAAATCGAAAAAAGCAGTAGAAAAACAACAGCAGCGAGCAGGTGTAGACGGTGTTCACCGGCCACTCCCGATAAGGAAGGCCAATCAACAACACCGACTTGGCCGAAAAGCTAACGACGCAGAACGCGTAGAACTCAATTTGCCTGTAAGCCGACCTGGTGTTTGCGGCCGCCACATCCTCCATACGAAGTCCTCTTTTCCCAGCGAGCATACCAAAAACGACGTGACCGCGCAGGGCGTTAGAGTGCCAGCCTTTTCCTTTGGTTGCTCTGGGTGATTGGTCATCGGACTGTTGTTCGTGTTAAGTTGTCGGCTGCTCGATTGGACAGATCTTCGCGGGATGACAGCTACGATCGCCGAAAACACCATCACCAACAACCAGCATCTCGTCGATCAGCTCAAGCGCTTCGCAACATTCGAGGAGTTCCGCAACTCTGAGTTCTATGGCGAGCACGAGACTGAGCTTCGCCGGCTGTTGGACGAACCGCGAGTGTATGAGCAAATGCCGTTAGGCCTTCATCCACGCGTACGCGCTCGGCTGGAGAAAAGAGGCGGCGGCCGACGTTGAGTCAATTCCGCGTCAATGATTCTGGGCGCCGGGTGTCGAGATGTTATGTGCATTGAACCTTAAATCAATGTGACCGATTCAAGCGAATCAAACTGACTGATTGGTCCCAGCGATGCGTCAGCGCCAAGCCGTTGTCGTCGTAGTAAGTATCGACTCAACCACACGTTAAGGAACTCTGAGGCTCTCATCCCACTTATTATCCCACTGGCACCGGGCTTGTATATTCATTTACCGAGAAACAGCCTGCCTGCAAGCGCGACTTAGCGCTCAGCACAAAGGCGAGATCGTGAAGATGCGGAGGTGCCATATGAGACGTCCTGGAATATGTCGCGGAGTTATCTGGGAAACCCAAAGCTAATTAGGGTAATTATATACTTGCCTGACCACGGCTTTCGCAAAGTGGAATCTCCGCCTCTCAGCGTTGATTTTCTTGCTCTGGTTCATCGGATAATCAGAAGCGAAAGCCGATACCGGCATTCAACTGAAGGTTGTGAGTGGTGATACCGGGTCTCGTTTCTTTGCCTACGGGTAATTCTTCAAAGAAAGACCTTTCGCCGAAATGAATTATCGTGTCGCCTGCATCCACACGCAGCGTAATGCGACGAGAAGGATAGAACTCAACTACGCCTCCCGCGTCCAAGGCAAATTCCGTCTTGGCACCTTCATGACAACTGGAGACATCTCCCGGGCAATCAAATACCCGACTGAAGCGCATGAATCCGGGCCTGAGTTTAGCGAATAGGCCAAAGCTATTCCTGCGCAGCCCCGCTTTCACTCCGAACAATCCTTGAGTTTTTCGTCCGAGCCCTAATGCGTCACGCTCTTGCGGTAAAAAGTTCATCTCTGCTTCAAGGTCTACGGCCTTCATGATATTAAAGGTAAACCTTCCACCAACGCCCAGATCCCTGAAGTGAATAATCTCGTCTTTACTACTTTGACGCATATAGACAAATTGCGCTCCCACCTCAAATCTCTTTTCATTTGATTGAGCGCATGCGTTTCGGTTGGGTGCAACCCCAAACGGGGACAGCAATGCCATACCGAGCACAATTAGTTTCTGTTTCATATAGTTTCATATATAACCCCATTCCCAGGTTCGATTTGATCCTATGCCAGCGTGAACTTAGGTTAGTTCTAGGCCCTGGTAAGCCTCAACAGGGCGGACAGAGCGGATCGGAACAACACACCATAGGACACTACCTTAGGTTGCAAAGATTGTGGACACCTGATTTCTGTCGTAGTATGGACGAGAGCTGCTAGGTATGGTCGATATTCACAGCCACATCTTGCCCCAGGTAGACGATGGCTCGCACAGTCTCGAAGAATCGGTGGAGATGGGTCGCACATCCGCTGCCGACGGCGTCAAAGTGATGGTGGCAACACCGCACGCGCACGACGGAATGCATAAGACCCATGAGCCTGACTTCCTGCTGCAAAAGGTCGCCGAGTTGAATAAGGAGTTGGGCGGCAGCCCTAAGATCGTTCTTGGCTGCGAGCTTCGCTTCACACACGCGCTTGTCAAGCAGATCTGCGAGACCCGCAGCGCGCCAACCATAGCCGGTGGACCGTACGCGCTGGTCGAGTTCCCTCACGCGGTCGTGCCGCCGGGTAGCGAGCACCCGCTGTTTGAGTTGATGAGCAATCAGATCATGCCGATCATCGCGCACCCAGAGCGGAACATGATGCTCATGTCAGAGCCTGAACGCTTCTACGACCTGGTCTCAATCGGTGTGCTCGGGCAGATGGACACAGGGTCGATCATGGGTCAGTTCGGAAAGAAGGTTCAGCAGGCGTCCCGGGTGATGCTCGAGAATGGATTGATACATTTCATCGCCAGCGACTGTCACAACACGCGCAACAGGCTGCCTGGAATGTCGGCGGCGGTAGCTTCGACAGCGGAGATCGTCGGGGAAGAATACGCTCATGCGATAGCGGATGATAACCCGTCCGCGGTCGTGGAAGGGAAGCCGATTCCGGCGCGCCCGACGGCGACACCACCACAGAAGAAACGGAGATGGTTGTTCTTTGGGTAAGGCTGGGGATATTCGTCCGCAGATTACGCAGATAGCGCAGAGGAACAACCGAGAGAAGGAACCGACGAGCAGCCGTGACTAGAGCATTTCTTCTTTGGGTAAGGCT
>Ga0137359_10000193_pt1 | contig 47181 bp, 42 predicted proteins | sample Mad1_40_16metaG_FD_108281 | JGI IMG/M metagenome (GOLD analysis project Ga0137359, IMG submission 108281) | Vadose zone soil microbial communities from Angelo Coast Range Reserve, California, USA - Mad1_40_16 metaG | ecosystem: Environmental > Terrestrial > Soil > Vadose zone | place: USA... | reverse complement strand
CCGGCGCGATCCGTCAGGTTCAGTTTGAAAAAGCGAAAGTTCTCGTGCTGCTGCAAGATCTCAAGGCGCGAAGCCTTGAGGCGAGGATCGTAATAATCGTTCAAGTTATCGAGGCCGATCACCCCGTCGCCGCGCTTCAGCAGCGCGCGCGACACGTGAAATCCTATGAATCCCGCGGCGCCGGTGACCAGGATTTTCATCGGCGGCTACAGTCGTCCGTCGGTCTGATCGTGCGCGAATAAGTACTTGACGTCGTATACCACATGTACCTTCTTGGCGAACCGGCGGATCTTACGAACGCCCATGCTCTTGAATGCCTCGTGAGCTACGGCAAGCACGATCGCATCATAACTGGCGGTCCTGGGCGATTTGACCGGCCGCAGCGCGTACTCGTGAAACGCAGCTTCGGGGTCCACCCACGGATCGTAAACGTCGACCATGGCGTCGAAGCGCCTCAGTTCATTATAGATGTCCATCACCTTGCTATTGCGCAAATCCGGGCAATTCTCCTTGAATGCGAGGCCGAGTATCAATATCCGCGAGTCTCCTATGAGTATGCGGCGCTCGCTCATAAGCTTGATGATTTCCTGAGCGACGTACGCTCCCATGCCATCGTTGATGCGGCGTCCAGCGAGGATCATTTCGGGGTGGTAGCCGATTTCAGTCGCCTTGTGCGTCAAATAGTACGGATCCACGCCGATACAATGACCGCCGACCAGTCCCGGGCGGAACGGCAGAAAGTTCCACTTCGTACCCGCGGCGCGCAGCACCTCTTCGGTGTCGATGCCGATGCGTTTGAATATGAGCGACAGCTCGTTCACGAGAGCGATATTCACATCGCGCTGGGTGTTCTCGATGACCTTCGCTGCTTCGGCGACTTTGATGCTCGATGCCTGATGCGTCCCGGCGGTGATGATCGACGCGTACAGGGTATTCACGAAGTCGGCTATCCGCAGCGTCGACCCGGACGTGATCTTCTTGATGGTCGCCAGACGATGCTTCTTATCACCCGGGTTGATCCGTTCCGGGCTATAACCGCAGTAGAAGTCCTTGTTGAAGCGGAGCGCCGAGAAGCGTTCCAAAGCCGGCACGCAGATTTCCTCGGTGCAGCCCGGATAAACGGTCGACTCGTAGATGACGACGTCGCCCTTCTTGAGGACACGGCCCACCGTCTCGCTGGCTTTGAGCAGCGGGGAAAGATCAGGGCGCTTGTATCGATCGATGGGTGTCGGCACCGTGACGATGAAAACGTTGGAGGACTTGAGATCTTTGATTTGCGACGAGAATTGCAGATTGAGCGCTGCCTTCAGATCCGCGCGTGTGGTTTCCAGCGTGACATCGCGTCCCGCTTTCAACTCTTTGATGCGGACCGGGTTGTTATCGAAACCAACCGTGCGGTATTTTTTGCCGAATTCCACCGCCAGCGGCAATCCGACATATCCGAGACCAATGACGGCGATTTTGTGTCTGCTCAAGCCTCGCATCGCAACTCCGTGCCAAACGGCGAAGTGTAAACGATGCCGTTCGCGAGGACTCCCGAATTGGGGTCATTTATTGATTCCCCGGGGGCGAACGCGGAGAGTAGGGACGTGGGATATGGGTACCCCCCGCTTTTGTGGACACCTGGGTGTTCGATTTTCGCGCCCTTTGAAACCCAAACGGCTGAATCCGGTACTCACATGACATCAGCTTCGCGCGGGCGATCGCTGTCGTCTGCCCGTGGATGGGTCCGTGGCCACCACGCAACATCGGGATAAGCCTAAGCATGTTGCCCAATTTAATCGAATGCAGTTACCTCCGTTAACCAGGGTCGTAGCTGCGCTGCGCGAGACCACCGAGACCCTGGGGCGGGAACTCGCCGTTCCGACGAACGAGCCACCGCACTGGACGGAATTCGAGTGGCTCATCGCTCGGGCCGTAACCGCGATGCATGGGGTGTCTTCGCTTCTCTACGACAGGCTGCGTTGGGAAGGCCCCGAAGGCTGGCGACGGTTTCTCCGCGAGCAACGGGATCAATCCGTCGGGCGACACCTGCAGATCGCCCGCTTGTTGGATGCGATCGATTCGCAAGCGCGCCGCGAAAACGTACCGCTGGTGGCGCTGAAAGGCGCAGCCCTGCATGCGAGCGAAATCTACGCAGCCGGCGAGCGTCCAATGGGCGATATCGATCTGCTGGTTCGCAATGAGGACGCGAAAGCGATTGCCCGCGCGCTTGAATTTTGCGGCTACGAAGCCGCTTTTAGCACCCACCGTCACCAGGTGTTTCAGCCGCGAGTCCGAAAAATCTTGACTGGCGGCAGGTTGGGCGAGCACGTGGACGACCCGATCAAAATCGAGGTGCATACGAGGATTGCGGAGCGCCTCCCGGTCAAAACGGTGGATATTACGCAATTCCTGCTTCCGAGCGCGGCGCACGCCGGTCTAAATGCGTATCCTTCGCCCGCGTCGCTCATGATGCATCTATTGCTGCACGCGGCGGGGAATATGCGGGCACGTGCACTTAGGCTCATACAATTGCATGATATTGCGCTATTGGCGGCACGCTTTGGTCCGGGTGACTGGGGCGAGCTGCTCTGCGCGCGCCCGGATGGCCGTACTCTATGGTGGGCGTTGGCTCCTTTGACGCTGACGGCGCGTTATTATGCGGGAACAATCCCGCCTGATCTCTTGGCACGCCTGGACCTCGAGTGTCCGTGGTTGCTGACCAGACTCTCGCGGCGTCAGCAACTTGCGGATGTCTCCTGGTCGAATATTCGCATTGAGGCGTTTCCGGGGGTGGAATGGTCCCGGACCCCTTTGGAGGCGCTCGAGTTCATGAGCAGCAGAATTTGGCCGAAACGTGAGGCACTGTCGGAACTGAAAGAAGGGGCTGCCCAGATCCCGGACTCTTCCACGGTCCCTTGGTACGGCATCTCTCACGGTGCGCGAATTCTGCGCTGGGTTTTCTCCAGGCCGCCTCGGGTGCAAACACTACTTTCGGTTCTCGCGGCACTCGCGCAAGAGCCGCGTACGACGGCGTCGGGGCCGTCTACCCAGGACCCGCATTGATCTGTCCTGACGTTCACGTCTCGATTTTCATTATACTGACGCTTTTCGTGTCGGTTACAGACCTACCCGAGCACTCGGGACCCATTTTCGGAGCGGCGAATTGGCAAAGACTGCGCTAATCACGGGCATAACGGGGCAAGACGGTGCGTATCTTGCTGAATTCCTTCTTGCAAAGGGATACGCAGTGCATGGCGTCAAGCGCCGCGCCTCGTCATTCAACACCGATCGCATCGATCACCTTTACCAAGATCCTCATGAAAAAGATGTTCGTCTCAAACTCCATTACGGGGACCTGACGGATTCAACAAACCTCATACGGATCATCCAGGAAGTGCAGCCCGATGAAATTTACAATCTGGCCGCGCAGAGTCACGTCGCGGTTTCATTCGAAACCCCGGAATACACCGCTAACTCCGATGCAGTCGGCACCCTTCGCGTGTTGGAGGCGATCCGCATTTTGGGGCTCGAGCAGAAAACGCGGTTTTACCAGGCATCGACGTCCGAAATGTTCGGCCAGGTCCAGGAAATCCCGCAGCGGGAAACGACTCCCTTCTATCCTCGCTCGCCCTATGGCGCCGCCAAGGTCTACGCCTATTGGATTACCGTCAACTACCGCGAAGCCTATGGGCTCTTCGCCTGCAATGGCATCCTGTTCAATCACGAATCGCCGTTGCGCGGTGAGACCTTCGTGTCGCGCAAGATCACGCGCGCCCTGTCCCGCATCAAAGTTGGCCTGCAGGAGACCTTGCATCTCGGAAATCTGGATTCCCGGCGCGACTGGGGCCACGCGCGTGACTACGTCCGGGCGCAATGGCTGATGTTGCAGCAAGAAGCACCGGAGGACTTCGTCATCGCCACCGGGAAGCAATTTTCGGTGCGGGACTTCGTGGTGGCTGCCGGTTCGCTCCTGGACATGCAAATCGAGTGGCAGGGCGATGGGGTGGACGAGGTCGGGGTCGACACGGTTACCGGCCGTCAGTTGGTGCGAGTGGACCCGCGCTATTTCCGGCCAACGGAAGTAGAGACTCTCTTGGGCGACGCCACCAAGGCGCGGCAAAAACTGGGCTGGACCGCGGAGGTGAGTTTCCCGGAATTGGTGGCCGAAATGGTCGAATCGGATCTGGACCTGGCCAAGCGGGATGCGTTGGTCGCCAAGGAAGGCTACAAGGTCTACAGCCACCACGAGTAGAACCGGTGCAGTTAACGCAAGCTTCTCGAATTTACGTAGCGGGCCACCGTGGATTGGTGGGTTCAGCAGTGGTCAGGGCACTTCAGCAAAAGGGTCATACAAATCTGGTGCTGCGGACGCACCATGAGCTCGATCTTACGGATCAGGCGGACGTCCGCCAGTTCTTTGAAGTCGAACGCCCGGAAGCCGTCGTCATGGCCGCCGCCCGCGTGGGCGGAATTCACGCCAACAATACCCGTCCCGCGCTGTTCATCCGGGACAATCTGCTGATCCAGGACAACGTGATCGATGCCGCTTATCGTTCGGGGGTCAAGAAGTTCGTGTTTCTAGGATCGAGCTGCATCTATCCCAAGCTCAGCCCCCAACCCATCAAGGAGGATTATCTTCTCACCGGCCCGCTGGAGCCGACCAACGAGTGGTATGCCATCGCCAAGATAGCGGGGGTGAAGATGTGTCAAGCCTATCGCCGGGAATTTGGGTTCAACGCGATCTCCTTGATGCCGACGAATTTGTATGGACCGGGTGATAATTTCGATCTGCAGAATTCGCACGTGCTGCCGGCGTTGATACGCCGCTTTCACGAAGCCAAAATGCGCGGCGATGAGGGCGTGACGGTATGGGGCACGGGTACGCCCAGGCGGGAATTTCTCCACGTGGATGATCTGGCGGACGCCATTTTGTATCTTTTACACGCCTATGATGCCGAACCGATCGTAAACATTGGTTGGGGAGAGGACGTGACCATCCGCGAACTTGCAGAAATCGTAGTGTCGGCAATTGGCTACAGGGGAAGGATTGTGTTTGATGATACCAAGCCGGATGGTACACCCCGTAAACTGCTCGACGTGACGCGCTTGAGCGAACTTGGCTGGCGCCCCAGGATACCTTTGCGACGAGGTATCGAGTCTACGTACGCCTGGTTCCAGGAACATTTCGCCGAGGCACGGCTGTAACTTTTTGAAGAACTGGTCAACCATGCGGTGTCTCGTGCGTTGAACTTTCGGTGGCTTGTGGCATTAACTCATCGTTACTTTCGTCCGTACGAGTGGATGGCATATCGAATTGTTCTGTACACTTGCGCTTAGGGAGAAGATACTCCTCCGCAGCAGCGGGAGGATCGAAAACCCCAAGGGATTTGGGGGCGCGGGGCTGATACGTGTCAAGGAGGTTCGCGTTGGTTTCGATGTTCCGAAGCAATTCTAATAATTACGTTCGGCATACAGTGGAGTTGCCGCGTCCGACCAAACGCGTAATCTCGACATGCATGGACGCGATCATGATGCCCATGGCTCTCTGGGCCGCGCTCAGCCTCAAGGCAGGATTTCCCGCGTTTACACCCTCCGACTGGCCTGCGTATCTGGCGGTGGTCGCCGTCAGCCTTCCCATATTCGTACGCTTGGGTCTATACCGCGCCGTGATTCGGTTTTTGGGGCACAAGGCGGTGTTTGCGGTCGCCTTTGCCGTTGCCTTGAGTGGTCTGTTGCTGGGCTTGATTGGACGGGCGTTGAGCTTACCCGCGCTCTCAGCGAGCGTCATCACGATCTATTCCTGTATTGCACTTTTGTACGTTGCCGGGTCGCGCTTCGTCGTGCGCTACTACTTATTGACGCGCTACCTCCAACCGACGGTCGCGCGAGTGGCAATCTATGGGGCCGGGGAGGCCGGCGCGCGGCTGTCCACGGTGTTGTCCACCACGCGAGCCTTCGATCCGCTGGTGTTTATCGATGACAACAAGAGCCTGCATAACCGCATGGTCAACGGCATCAAGGTCTACTCCCCGTCGGAATTGCCCGATCTCATCAAGGCCAAGAACCTGGATCGAGTGTTGCTGGCCCTACCTTCGCTCACTCGACGACGTCGGCGTGAAATCTTAAGTTCGCTCGAGCCCTTGGGCGTGCACGTCCAGACGGTGCCCGAGTTCGAGGAACTGGTCACGGGGACTGCATCGGTCGGCGACATCCAGGAAGTGGATGTCTGCGATTTATTGGGCCGAGACTCGGTGCCCCCCAAAGCGGGTCTCTTTGACGCCTGCATACGCGACCGGGTGGTCATGGTCACCGGAGCCGGCGGCTCGATCGGTTCCGAATTATGTCGCCAAATCATTGGGTTAGGCCCGAAGCGCTTGCTGCTGTTCGAGATGTCGGAGCTCGCGCTGTACAACATCGAGCGCGAGTTGCGGACCTTTGCCGCGCAAAATTCGCTCACGGTGGAGTTGGTCGGTCTGATCGGCAATGCGCATCACAGGGCCCGACTGCGCGACATCTTGTCGGCCTACCGGGTGCAGACGGTGTACCACGCCGCGGCGTACAAGCATGTCCCCATCGTCGAGCAGAATGTGATCGAGGGCATCTACAACAATGTGATTTCCACCTGGTACGCGGCCGAAGCGGCGCACGACGCCGAAGTGGAAACCTTCGTGTTGGTCTCCACGGATAAAGCCGTGAACCCCACCAATGTCATGGGGGCCACGAAACGCTTCGCCGAGATGGTTCTGCAAGGGCTGCACCGGCGCGGCAGCAAGACGCGGTTCTGCATGGTGCGCTTCGGTAATGTGCTGGCCTCCTCGGGGTCCGTGGTGCCGCTGTTCAGCGAGCAGATCCGGGCCGGCGGCCCGGTCACCGTCACTCACCCCGAGGTCATTCGTTATTTCATGACCATCCCCGAAGCGGCGCAGTTGGTCATCCAGGCGGGTTCGATGGCGGAAGGCGGCGACGTGTTCGTGCTCGACATGGGAAAGCCGGTTCGCATCGGCGACCTGGCACGGCGCATGATCAATCTGATGGGGCTGACCGTTCGGGACGACCAACATCCGGACGGCGACATCGAAATCCGGTACACCGGGCTGCGTCCGGCCGAAAAATTATTCGAAGAGCTGCTCATCGGAAACAATGTCACCGGCACCCAGCACCCCATGATACTCCGGGCCATCGAGCACTCATTGCCGTGGGAGAAGGTGCAGATGCAGTTGGACGAGATTTTAGTGGCGATGAATCGATATGACTGCCAGCGTGCACTGCAGTTGTTGAGCGACGCCGTGGTGGAATACAAACCGGCTCCCGAATCCCACGATCTCGTCCTGGCGCGCCAGGCTGCCGTGGCGCCGGATGATCGCAAGGTCACCAGCTTGAAAGTTCGTCGGATCACTCGAATCACGGGTCCTACCGACACCGCCCGCCCTTAAGCTAGTTCGACGCCGGTCTAATGCCCAACGGAACCATCCTCGTCACCGGCGGCGCCGGCTACATCGGCAGCCATGTCGTGCGCCAACTGGGCGAAGCCGGCGAACGGGTGGTCGTCATCGACAACCTCGGCAAGGGTTTTCGCCAGGCGGTGACCGCGGGTGAACTGGTGGTCGCCGACGTCGGCGACCACGCCTTGGTGTCGCGGCTCATGGCCCAGCACCGAATCGACACGGTCATGCACTTCGCGGCCCACACCATCGTTCCGGAGTCCGTGGCATTGCCGCTCAAGTACTACGGCAACAATACCTGTTCGACCCGCAGCCTGTTGCAGGCCTGCATCGACAATGGCGTCAAGAATTTCGTCTTTTCGTCGACCGCCGCGGTTTACGGCATGCCGGAAGATGGGTATGCCGGCGAGGATTCGCCGACGCGGCCGATCAACGCCTATGGCACGTCCAAACTCATGAGCGAGTGGATGCTGCGGGATGTGGCGGCGGTGAATCCGCTGCGCTACGTGGCGCTGCGATACTTCAATGTGGCCGGTTCCGACCCGAAGGGGCGCATCGGTCAGGCCACACCGGGCGCGACCCTGCTCACCAAGGTGGCCTGCGAGGCCATGGTGGGCAAACGCTCCCATGTGTCGGTGTTCGGCACCGACTATCCAACTCCCGACGGAACCGGGGTACGCGATTACCTGCATGTGGAGGATCTGGCCTCAGCGCACCTGCGGGCCCTCGATTACCTGCGCGTGGGCGGCCCCTCGGCGACACTCAACGTGGGCTACGGGCATGGCTACTCGGTGCGCGAGGTGCTGCGCATGGTGGAGGCGGTGGCCGGCAAGCCGTTGGTCATTCGTGAGGAAGCGCGGCGCGCCGGGGACCCGGCCTACCTCGTCGCGCGGGCCGACCGCATCCGGGCCGAGTTGGGGTGGCATCCGCGCTACGACGACCTCGAGGCCATCGTGTCGAGTTCGCTGGCCTGGGAGCGCAAGCTCCTGGCCAATCCGTGGACCTGAGCAGCCTCTCGCGCGCTCGTCGGTGCGGACGAGTGAATTCATCTTCATCCGACTGGCGCCGCCTTTACTTGACCCCCTAAAACCGCTACGCTTTTGGGTTGTTTTTCCTATTTAAATCAGAATATTACGTATGCGAATTACGATCTTCGGCTCCGGTTACGTGGGCCTCGTGAGCGGCGCCTGCCTGGCGGATGCCGGCAACACCGTGGTCTGCGTCGATGTGGACGGCCGCAAGATCGACATGCTCAAGCGAGGCGAGATCCCAATCCATGAGCCGGGTCTCGACGCCGTGATCAAACGCAATTTCGATGCGGGGCGGTTGAGCTTCACCACCGACGCCAAGGCCGGCGTCGACCATGGCCAGTTCCAGATCATCGCGGTGGGTACCCCGCCGGATGAGGACGGGTCGGCCGACCTGCGCTACGTGCTGGCGGTGGCGGGGACCATCGGCGAGCACATGACGGAATACAAGGTCGTCATCACCAAATCGACGGTGCCGGTGGGTACCGCCGACAAAGTGCGCGACGCGGTGGCGAAGGCACTGAAAGCGCGCCAGGCGAGCCTCGAATACGACACCGTATCGAATCCGGAATTTCTCAAGGAAGGCGCGGCGATCAACGACTTCATGAAGCCGGACCGAGTCGTCATCGGCACCGACAGCACGCGCGCTGCCGATCTGATGCGCACCCTGTACGAGCCCTTCACCCGCAATCGCGATCGCATGATCGTGATGGATGTGCGCTCCGCCGAACTCACCAAGTACGCGGCGAATGCCATGCTCGCCACCAAGATCAGCTTCATGAACGAACTCGCCAATCTGGCCGAGCACTTCGGCGCGGACATCGAGGCCGTGCGCGTCGGCATCGGCTCCGATCCGCGCATCGGGTACGCGTTCATCTATCCCGGCGTGGGCTACGGCGGCTCGTGTTTTCCGAAGGACGTCCAGGCTCTGAAGCGGTCGGCCGACGAAGTCGGATATCAGGCGAGCATCCTGACCGCCGTGGAAGAGGTGAACAACCGCCAGAAACTGGTGCTGTTCAACAAGATCAAGGCATTTTTCGGCGACCTGAAGGGTAAGACCATCGCCCTGTGGGGATTGGCGTTCAAGCCCAATACCGATGACATGCGGGAAGCGGCCAGCCGGGTGCTCATGGAGGCGCTATGGGCGGCGGGCGCCAAAGTCCGCGCCTATGATCCGGTCGCCATGCCCGAGTGCAGGCGGATCTACGGCGACCGCGCCGATCTCATCCTCTGCAAAACAAGCCCCGAAGCGGTGCAGGGCGCCGACGCTCTGGCCATCGTCACCGAGTGGCAGGAATTCCGCAGTCCGGACTTCGACTACATCAAGTCCGCGCTGCGCACTTCCGTGATCTTCGACGGGCGCAATCTCTACGACCCGGCGCATATGGCGCGCGCAGGCTTCGGCTATCATGCGGTCGGTCGAGGTAAGGCGCTCCAGGTGAATAGGTCATGACCGCGTTGTTTCCGGTAATACTTTCCGGTGGGGCCGGCACTCGGTTGTGGCCGCTGTCGCGCGAAATGTATCCGAAGCAGCTGCTAGCGCTCACCAGCCAGTATTCGATGCTGCAGGACACGGCCTTGCGGCTGGCCGGCATCGAGGGAGCCCGCCCGCCCATCGTGGTGTGCAACGAAGCCCATCGCTTCACGGTGGCCGAGCAACTCCGTGCCCTCGATATCGTGCCGTCCGCGATTCTGCTCGAGCCCATGGGCCGCAATACGGCGCCTGCGGTGGCGCTGGCCGCGCTCAAGGCACTGGAACTCGAGGCCGACGCCACCATGGTGGTGGCGCCGGCCGATCATGTGATCCGCGATGCGCGTGTCTTTCAACAGGCCGCCGGTGTCGCTGCCGGCCTCGCGGAAAACGGCAAGCTGGTGACCTTCGGCATCGTGGCCTATGCGCCGGAAACGGGCTACGGCTACATCCGCCGGGGCGACGGCCTGGGTCCGGCCTTTCCCGTGGCCCAATTCATCGAGAAGCCGCCCATGGAGATCGCCGAGCAGTTCGTGGCATCGGGCGATTATTTCTGGAACAGCGGTATGTTCGTCTTCAAGGCCAGCCGGTATTTGAGCGAACTGGCGGCATTCGCCTCCGACATTCTGGAGGCATCGACGGCCGCCTACCGCGCCGCCAAAGTCGATCTGGATTTCATGCGCATCGACAAGGCGGCCTTCGAGGCGTGCCGCGGCCAATCCATCGACTATGCCGTGATGGAGAAGACCAAGGAAGCCGTCGTTTTGCCGCTCGATGCGGGCTGGAGCGACGTGGGATCCTGGTCGTCGCTGTTCGATGCGCTGCACTCGGATGAGGAGGGCAACGTGCTCCAGGGCGATGTGCTGGTCCACGATACCCACGATTGCTACGTGCATTCCACCAGCCGGCTGGTGACGGCGGTGGGCATGGACGATCACATCATCGTCGAGACCAAGGACGCGGTGTTGGTCGCGCCGAAGGGCCGCGTACAGGATGTCAAGGAGTTGGTCGCCGCGCTCCGCAAGGCCGGCCGCAGTGAATCGGCCTGGCACCGTGAGGTGTACCGGCCCTGGGGCAGCTACGACAGCATCGACGACGGCGATCGCTTCCAGGTCAAGCGCCTGACGCTGAAGCCGGGCGGAATGCTGTCGCTGCAGATGCACCATCATCGCGCGGAGCATTGGATCGTGGTCCAGGGTACGGCGCGGGTGACTTGCGGCGACAAGACGTTCTTATTGTCGGAGAACGAGTCGACCTTCGTGCCCATCGGGGCGACCCATCGCATCGAAAATCCAGGCAAGGTGGCGCTGCACATCGTCGAAGTGCGGTCGGGCACCTATCTGGGCGAGGATGACATCGTGCGTTTTGAGGATCATTACGGCCGCGAAGGGACCAGCAATTGAATTCGATCACGTGTTTCAAGGCCTATGATCTGCGTGGCCGGATTCCCACCGAATTGAACGATGATGTGGCCTATCGCGTCGGCCGCGGCTATGCGCAATTCCTCAACCCCAAGCGCGTGGTGGTCGGCCGCGACATCCGCCTCTCGAGCGCCGGCCTCACCGAGGCCCTGTGCCGGGGCTTGACCGACAGCGGCGTCGATGTGTACGACATTGGGATTTGCGGCACCGAGGGCGTGTATTTCGCCACCTTCGACGGCGGCTACGACGGCGGGATCATGGTCACGGCCAGCCACAACCCATCGGATTACAACGGGATGAAGTTCGTGCGCGAGTCGTCGAAGCCCATCAGCGGCGACAACGGCCTCAAGGACATCCGCGGATTCGCGGAGCGCGCCCAATTTCCCGAGCCCGCGCGCTCAGGCGCGGTTCACCGCATCGATACCATGAAGGCCTACGTCGCCCACCTCCTGTCGTACGTCGAGGTCGGGAAACTAAAGCCCCTGAAGATCGTCGTGAATGCCGGGAACGGCGGCGCCGGCCTCATCATCGATCAGTTGGAGCCGCACCTGCCGTTCCGATTCATCAAGGTTCACCATGAACCCGATGGTCATTTCCCGAACGGCATTCCCAACCCGATGCTCGAGGAGAACCGGGCGCCGACCGTGGGGGCGATACGCGCGCATCAGGCGGACCTCGGCATTGCCTGGGACGGGGACTTCGATCGCTGCTTCCTGTTCGACGAGCAGGGAGGATTCATCGAAGGGTATTACATCGTGGGACTGCTGGCGGCAGCCCTGTTGAAGGGGCATCCCGGCGGCAGCGTGGTGCACGATCCGCGCTTGACGTGGAATACCATCGAAATCGTGGAAGCCGCCGGCGGCACGGCCGTGCTGTCGAAGTCCGGCCATGCCTTCATCAAGCAGCGCATGCGCGAAGTCGACGGCGTCTATGGCGGGGAGATGAGCGCACATCATTATTTCCGCCGCTTCGCCTACTGCGACAGCGGCATGATCCCGTGGCTCCTGGTGGCCCAGATCCTGAGCGAATCGGGCCAGCCGTTGTCGCGGCTGGTAGGGCAGCGGATCGGGTTGTTTCCGGTGAGCGGCGAGCTCAACTACCGGGTTCCGGACGCCAAGTCCACCATCGCCGCATTCGAGTCGCAATACGCCGCGCAGGCGCTCAAAGTGGACCGCACCGACGGTATTTCGTACGAGTTCAGCGATTGGCGGTTCAATCTGCGTACCTCGAACACCGAGCCTCTGATCCGGCTCAACGTGGAAGCGCGCGGTTCGGGCGAATTGATGCGCACCAAGACGCGGGAATTATTCGCATTGTTGAAGTCGCATGGCGCCGTGCCTGCGGATAGTTGAGCGGCGTCCCCGCCATGCCCAACCCTGAACCCAAGCTCAGCGTCGTCATCCCGGTCTACAACGAAGAGCAGGTCCTGCCGACCTTGTTCGCGCGGTTGTATCCGGCGCTCGACGCGCTCGGTATTTCCTACGAATGCGTTTTCGTCAACGACGGAAGCCGGGACCATTCGGTGGCGCTGCTGCGGCAGCAGTTTCAACGGCGCCCCAAGCACACCCGCGTGGTGCTCTTCCACGCGAACTTCGGGCAGCATTCCGCGGTCATGGCGGGGCTGTCCTATGCGCGCGGCGACTATGTCGTGACCCTGGATGCGGACTTGCAAAATCCGCCGGAAGAGATCGGCAAGCTGGTGGAAATGCTCGATCAGGGCTACGACTATGTGGGCACCATCCGCCAGCAGCGCCGGGACTTTCTGTGGCGCCGCCTGTTGTCGAAGGGCATGAACAACATCCGGGAGCGCATCACGCCGGTGCGCATCACCGATCAAGGCTGCATGATGCGCGGCTACGCGCGCTCGGTGGTGACGGCCCTCAATCAAACTCGCGAGATCAACACCTTCATCCCCGCGCTTGCGTCGTTGTATGCGATGAATCCCACCGAGGTGCCCATCGCGCACGAGGAGCGCTTTGCCGGACAATCGAAGTACTCGTTGTACAGTTTGATCCGGTTGAACTTCGACCTGATCACCGGCTTCTCGGTGGTTCCGCTGCAATTGTTCTCCATGGTCGGCATGGCGGTGTCCACGCTGTCGGCCTTGCTGGTCATCTATCTGTTCGTGCGCCGCATCATCCTGGGTCCGGAGGCCGAGGGTGTGTTCACCTTGTTCGGCGTGGTGTTTTTCTTCATCGGCCTGGCGCTGTTCGGCATCGGCCTCTTGGGCGAATACGTCGGCCGCATCTACGCCCAGGTGCGAGAGCGGCCGCGCTATATCATCGAAGGCGTATTGGAGGCGCCCGATGCGGAGTACGAGCGGGACGACCCGAGCCCGCTGAGCTATGCCGGCGAGGCTGCTCCTGCCGATCGGGCGATTCCACGGTGAGCCGGGCGGTGGTGTTCGCGTACAGCGAAGTCGGCGTTCGCTGCGTCCGGGAATTGTTGGCGCAGGGCATCGAGATCGCGATTCTGTTCACGCATGAGGACGACCCGGGCGAGCAGCAATGGTTCGGCAGCGTCGGAAAACTGGGTGAGGACCATGACCTTCGCGTGGAAACGCCTGACGATCCCAACACGCCGTACTGGGTGTCCGAGGGACGGCGCGCCGCACCGGACTTCTTGTTTTCCTTCTACTACCGCTACCTGCTCAATACCGCGTGGTTGGAAGTGCCGCGGCGCGGCGCCTTGAACATGCATGGCTCCCTGCTGCCGAAGTATCGTGGCCGGGCACCGGTGCATTGGGCCATCCTTCAAGGCGAATCGGCCACCGGGGCCAGCTTGCATTACATGCTCGCAAAACCCGATGCCGGCGCGCTGGTGGACCAGGAGGCCGTGCCCATCCTGGAGAACGACACCGCGCTCGACGTATCGCTCAAAGTGGCCGCCGCGGCGCAAACGGTACTGCATCGCAGCCTGCCGCCGCTCCTGGCCGGCACGGCGCCCGCCGTCCCGTTGGATCTTTCCCAAGGTTCTTATTTTGGCCGGCGGCGTCCCGAGGATGGCCGCATCGATTGGCGTCAGGGTGCGCGGGCCGTGCACAACCTCGTGCGGGCGGTCGCGCCGCCGTTTCCCGGCGCCTTTACCGAGGTGAACGGGTGTAGGCTTGCGCTGCTGGCAACCCGGGTGGACGACCAACCGGTGCGGCATGCCGCGCGTGCGCCCTGTCTCTATGCGGCGGATGGCGCCTGGTACGCCGACTGTGTCGATGGGCGGCGGCTCAAGATTCTCGAACTTGCCTTGGGTGGGAATGCCGTGGTGCCAAGCGCCGCGCCGCCGGTGCTGTCGAACCAGCCGCTCGCGTTGATTTGAAAGTTTCTTAGGGGTTTATCTTGAAAAACGTGCTCATTCTCGGCGTCAATGGCTTCATCGGACATCATTTGAGCAAGTACATTCTTGCCAATACCGATTGGCATATCTACGGCATGGACCTGCAGTCGGAGCGCGTCGGCACGCTGCTCGGCAGTCCGAAATTCCATTTCGTCGAGGGTGACATCACCATCAACAAGGAGTGGGTCGAGTACCACGTGCGCAAATGCGATGTCATTCTGCCGCTGGTCGCCATCGCGACCCCGGCGACCTACGTGCGCGAACCCTTGCGGGTGTTCGAACTGGACTTCGAGGCCAACCTGCCCATCATCCGGCATTGCGTGAAGTACAAGAAACGCGTGGTCTTTCCGTCCACCTCGGAGGTGTACGGCGCCTGCCGCGACAAGGAATTCGATCCCGAGACGTCCGAACTCGTGCTGGGGCCGATCCACAAGCAACGCTGGATCTATTCCTGCGTCAAGCAGTTGCTGGATCGCATCATCTGGGGATATGGACAGCAGGGTCTGCAGTTCACCCTGTTTCGTCCGTTCAACTGGATCGGATCGGGTCTCGACAGCATGGACGACCCGAAGGAGGGCAGCTCCCGCGTGTTGACCCAATTCTTGGGGCACATCGTGCGCGGCGAGCCCATCAAGCTGGTGGACGGCGGCAGCCAGACCCGGGCCTTCACGTTCATCGACGATGCGGTGGAATGTCTCACCACCATCATCGACAATCCCAAGGGCATCGCCGACGGCAAGATCTACAACATCGGCAACCCCTACAATTCCTATTCGATTCGCGAACTGGCGAACATGATGCTGGAGATCGCGCTCGAGCGGCCGGAATACGCGCCCACGGCGCGCAACACCCAGCTCGTCGATATTTCGGCGCTGGATTACTACGGCAAGGGCTATGCCGATATCCCGGCGCGCATGCCCTCGATCAAGAACACGACCGCGGAACTGGGGTGGAAGCCGAAGACCGACATGCGCGCGGCCCTCAAAGCCATTTTCGATTCCTATGCTCATAGTCTGCCGTCGGCATCGGCACTGTTGTCCAGCCATGCTTGACGATGCGCGCATCGGCCTGAAGGTCGATGTGGATACGTTGCGCGGCACGCGGGAAGGCGTCCCGCGGCTCGCGGCCCTCTTGAAAAAGCATGGCGTGGACGCGACGTTCTATTTTTCCGTGGGACCCGATCACACGGGGCGGGCCGTCCGCCGCGTGTTCCGCAAGGGCTTCGCGCAGAAAGTGGCGCGGACGTCGGTCCTCAAGCACTACGGCCTGAAGACATTGCTCTACGGCGTGGTGCTGCCCGGGCCTGACATTGCCGAGAAGGGCGGCGCCCAGATGCGGGCGGTGCGCGATGCGGGCTTCGAAGTGGGGCTCCACACCTACGACCATGTGCGTTGGCAGGATACCGTCGCGCGAGCCACTGCCGAATGGACGCGCGCGGAATTCGAGCGCGGGCTTCGCGCCTTCGAAAAAGTCTTCGGCTCGCCGCCGGAGTCGCATGCGGCCGCGGGCTGGCAGATCAATGCGCATGCCCTCGCGCTCGAACAGGAACACGGTTTGCGCTATGCCAGCGACACCCGCGGCGGCCCCGCGTTCCGGCCGATGGTGAATGGCAGCGCCAGCACCTGCGCGCAGCTCCCAACCACACTCCCCACCTTCGATGAACTCCTGGGCCGCGACGGCATCGATGAATCCTCCATCGCCGATGCGGTATTCGATTTGTCCGCGGCGGCGGCGGACCTTCCGCTGCAGGTCTTTACGCTGCATGCCGAACTCGAGGGGATGCTGCTGCTCGACGCCTTCGAGGCGTTGTTGGTCAAGTGGCGCAGCGCCGGTGCCGCCATCGTTCGAATGGCTGCCATCCATTCGCTCGCCACGAAGCGTGAACTGCCGGTCCGCGCCGTGATCCAAGGAGAAATCCCGGGACGATCCGGGCTGCTGGCGGTGCAGGCCCCGGCTATGCGAGCGTGAAAGGCCGGGCCGTGCCAGACCTGCGTGCCCGGTGGACGTACCTGGGCCTGTCGGCGCTCGTAACGATGCTGTGGTTCGCGACGTTGCCGTTGCGCCCGCTGTTCAATCCTGACGAAGGACGTTACGCCGAAATTCCGCGCGAGATGCTGGCGGCCGGCGACTGGGTCATCCCGCATCTGAACGGACTCGCGTACATTGAAAAGCCGCCGTTGCAATACTGGGCCACGGCGGCCGCGCTCTCGGTGTTCGGACACGGAGAATTCGCCGCCCGGTTCTACACGGCCTGCTGCGCGCTCGCGACCTTGGGCGTGGTGTGGCTGGTTGCGTGGACGCTGTGGCAGACGGCCGCGGCATGGCGGGCGGCGGCGGTGCTCTCGAGCATGGTGTTGTTTGTGGTGTTGGGTCAGCTGCTGACCTTGGACATGAGTTTGACGTTCTACATGACGTTGAGCTTGGCCGGCTTCCTCCTGGCGCAGCGCGCGCCGGTGTCCGGCTCTCCCTCGCGCTCGCTGCAGCGCCGCTGGATGTTGCTCGCCTGGGGGGCGGCGGCGCTGGGTGTTCTCACCAAGGGGCTGGTGGCGGCGGCCATCCCGGCGGCGGTACTGCTTCTGTACTCGGCGTACTCACGGGACTTTTCGCCATGGCGCCGCTTGCATGCCGCGTTCGGCCTGCCGCTATTTCTGGCCATTGCGGTGCCCTGGCACTGGATTGCAGAGCTGCGGATGCCGGGGTTCCTGCAGTTCTTCTTCGTGCACGAACATTTTGCGCGCTACCTGACGCCGGGTGCCGATCGCGAGGAGGCGTGGTGGTTCTTTGCCGCCGTGCTCGCGTTGGGCAGCATTCCCTGGACGCTGCCGGCGCTGCGGGTGGTGGCGATGGGTTGGCGGCGCCGCGCACCGCGCGGGCAGTTCGATCCGGTGCTGTTCCTGTGGATCTGGGTGGTGTTCGTCTGCCTCTTCTTTTCGTTGTCGGATTCGAAACTCATTCCCTACATCCTGCCGGCGATGCCGGGACTTGCCTTGCTGGTGGCGGCGTCGCCGGCCCAGGCGCAGCGCCGCGACGTCTGGGTGACGGCGTTGTTCACTCTCGTCGCGGCTTGTGCCGCGGGCGCGGCGAGCCTGTACGGTCCGCGGTTGCTTGCCCTTGACGATCGCGGCCACTACTTCGGCCTGCTCGCCAGGCCATTGGCGGAGATTGCAGCGCTCCTGGCGGTATCCGGACTATTCGTGCTCCTCGAGCGCCGCCGCGATCCCACGCGAGCCGCGGTATTTTTGGGAGCGGGATGGTGTCTGGCCGGCCTCTTGCTCATGCGTGCCGCCGGGGTGGTGGCGCCCCTGTACTCGGGAGTGGTCCTGGCGCGCGCGGTGGCCACCGTGCCCCACGAGGTGCCGGTCTACACCATCAGGCTCTACGACCAGACGCTGCCCTTCTACTGGCAGCACACGTTCAAGCTGGTGGCCTATCGGGGCGAGCTCGATTTTGGGCTGCGCCGGGACCCTGAGGCCGAAATCGCGAGTGTCGCGGAATTTGTCGACGAGTGGCGTCGCCTGCCGGAGGGTTTCGCGGTGATGGAGAAGAGCATGTTCGATGATCTCGAAGGCAAAGGCGTCCCCATGCGCGCGGTCGCGCGGGATGTCCAGCGAGTATTGGCGGCGCGTAAATGAGCTGGGTGACGTGGGTCCTCATCTTGACCGGCGTCGGCCTGAACGCCGCCGCGCAATTGTTGCTCAAGGTGGCGGCCCGGCCGCTTGGGCATTTTTCCGACTTCGGTCTCGAGACGCTGCGCTACAGCGTCATGAGCTTGGGCGCGAGTCTGCCGTTCTGGGCGGGCATGCTGTGTTACGGGGCCAGCGTTTGCGTATGGCTGGCCGCGCTCGCCAAGGCACCCGTGAGCACGGCATACCCCATGCTGTCCTTGGGCTATATCGTCGTGGCCGCGGTCTCGGTGTTATGGTTGGGCGAGACCCTGTCGCCGGCGAAGGCGCTGGGAATCGCCTTGATTTGTGTAGGTGTGGTTCTGGTTTCGAGGAGTTAAGCATGCAACCTTATTTGCCCTTCGCTAGGCCGTTCATCGATGCCGAGAGCGTCGCCGCGGTCGCCGATGTATTTCGTTCGGGACAGCTGGCGAGCGGACCGAAGGTCCTCGCGTTCGAGGCGGCGTTGGAGTCTTACCTGGGATCGGGTCGTCACGTCCGCGTGATGACCTCGGCGACGGCGGGGCTCGAAATGGCGCTGGAAGTGGCCGGCGTGGGTGAGGGAGATGAAGTGATCGTGCCTGCGATGAGTTTTGCCGCCAGCGCGAATGTCGTGGCCCGGGTGCGCGCGAAGCCGGTATTCGTGGACATCGATCTGTATACCCGGAATCTCAACATCGACTTGGTGAAGCCGGCAATCACGCCGCGTACCCGCGCCATCATGCCCGTGCATTTTGCCGGCCTGCCGGTGGATCAGGATGCGCTCTACGAGATCGCCGCGAAGCATGGCCTGCGGGTGGTCGAAGATGCGGCGCACGCCATCGGCTCGCGCTACAAGGGCCGTCTGATCGGCAGCTTCGGCGACTTGGTGGTGTTCAGTTTTCATCCGAACAAGAACATGACGAGCATCGAGGGCGGCGCCATCGCCACGGCCGACGCGCACGCGGCGAAACTCTTCGAACAATATCGATTTCACGGCATCAAGCGCAACGCCGAGGGTGAGATCGACGTGATGTTCCCGGGCGCCAAGAGCAATCTCAGCGACGTGGCGGCGCAGATCGGGATCGATCAGCTGCGACGCCTCGGAGGGTTCAACTCGCGCCGCTTGGAGTTGGCCGGCCTCTATTTCGACGAACTCGAAGGTTTCGGTGCCGTCGTGTTGCCCGCGCGCGGCGATTCGGGCCATAGCTGGCATATGTTTCAAGTGCTGATCGATTTTCCGGCGCAAGGAATGACCCGGCCGGAATTTCAGAAGCGCATGGCGGATCGGGGCATCGGGATCGGCGTGCACTATCCCTGTATCCCCGGCCTCGCCTATTACCGCGGCCGGGGATATCGTCCGGAGGATACTCCCATCGCCGCGCGCGTCGGGCGCGAGACGGTTACGCTGCCGCTGTTTCCCGCCATGCACGATGAGGACGTGACCCGAGTGTGCCGCGAATTGCGCGACATGCTGCATTGATCCGGTTGCCTTGCGGGCTCTGCGGTGTTGGCGCAAACTGGCGAACGATCTTTCTCTCTTCCAAGGAATTGCAGTCATGAAGCGTTTCATTTCCGTCGCCCTGGGCGCCTCGATCTTCGCCGCCCCCCTGTACGCCGCGTTGAAGCCCGGTGTGGAGGCCCCTGATTTCACGACCCAGGCCACGCTGGCGGGCAAGCCGTTCACGTTCTCCCTGGCCGAGGCCCTGAAGCAGGGTCCGGTGGTCCTCTATTTCTATCCGGCCGCGTTCACGCCGGGTTGCACGGTCGAAGCGCATCAGTTCGCCGAGGCGACGGATAAGTTCAAGGCCATAGGCGCCACGGTCATCGGCGTGTCGCATGATCCCATCGATACGCTCAATAAGTTTTCCGTGAGCGAATGCCGCAATAAATTCGCGGTGGCATCCGACGCCGATCAGAAGATCACCAAGGCATACGACGCCGTGCTCGCCGCCAAACCCGAGTATGCGGACCGAACGTCGTACGTCATCGCCCCCACCGGCAAGATCATCTACGAGTACACCGCCATGAATCCCGACAAGCACGTCGGCAACACGATGGCCGCCGTCCAGAAGTGGCAGGCCGAACAGAAGAAGGGAAGCTAACGCTTCCGGCATCGCGAAATCTTTGCGTACGAAGAGCTGGATTGCCGCCGACGGAGTGAAAATCGTCGGCGATGTGGCGGGCAATCCGGACGCGCCCGCGGTCGTCCTCATGCACGGCGGCGGCCAGACGCGCCATTCGTGGTCGGGGGCGGTTGAACCCCTGCGCGATGCGGGTTATTTCGTGGTGAACATCGATTTGCGGGGACACGGCGACAGCGGATGGTCGCCCGATGGCCAGTATTCTCCCGCGCTGCTCGCCGACGATTTGCGAAACGTCATGGCGGACATCGCGGGACCTGTGGCATGGGTCGGCGCGTCCATGGGCGGCATGACGGCGATGCAGGCGCTGGCGGATGGAATGCGCCCCGAGGCGCTGGTACTGGTCGATATCGTGCTTCGGCCAGAACCCGAGGGGGTCGATCGAATCCGCAAATTCATGCTGGGCAATCCTTCCGGATTCGCGAGTGTCGGCGAGGCCGCGGATGCGGTTGCCGCCTACAACCCGCGGCGCCGGCGCCCCGGGAATCCTGCGGGACTGCTCAAGAATCTTCGCTTGAATGCCGACGGCCGTTACTACTGGCATTGGGATCCCCGCCTCATGTCCGGGGACGCCGGCGCGGCGTCGAGGGTTTTCAAGCAGATCGGCGAAGGTGTGCGGGCGGCCGTCCCGGTGCCCACGCTGCTGGTGCGAGGAGCGGACAGCGACGTCGTCAGTGATGCCGGCGTGGCCGCCTTTCGCGAGCTCATGCCTCATGTCGAAGTATTCGACGTGGCGCAGGCGGGACACATGGTGGCGGGCGACAGCAACGATGCGTTCAATGGAGCGGTGTTGGAGTTTCTTGCGCGTCAGTTCGCAGTCGGCGGGCGGTGAAGGCGGGCGGTGCTCGAGGACGTCAGGTTGCCTGAGGGCGTGCGCGAATGCTGAACGACTCCGAATTGAACGCGCTTCTCGACGCACACGATGCTCTGGTGATCGCATGCGTCGAGGAACGTCTCACGCTGGACGAGTTCCTGGCCGCCTACAACGATTTTCCACGCATGTATGGGCTCGATGGACGCGACGCCGGCGCCGACGAGCGCTTGGTTTTGCGGCGCGCATCGCAGCGCATCGCATTCCACTTCCGGGTTTTGGAAGCGGTGTCCGGGCCGACCGGCATTGAAGATAAGGGCCCATTGAGCGCCGACGCAATGAGCGCCGGCTTCAGTGAGTTCCTCCCGCGCGTGACGCTGATGAGATTGCGGCAGCTCGTCGCTCGACACCCGGATCTCAAGGCGCTGCCGGTAGGCGCGCGCGCCGTCAACCCCTCGCCCGCGGCATGAGGAGCTTCGCGATCAGCCCGGTCCACCCGGTTTGATGCGGGGCCCCGCCGCCTCGGCCGCTGTCGCCGTCGAAGAACTCATGGAACGGGATGCAGTCTCGATAGTGCGGATCCGACTGAAGCTCCGGATATTGGCGCAGGACGGCACGGTTGCCCGACGCATCCTTCAGGAACAGCCGCGACAGCCGGCGCGACAGCTCGGCGGCCACCTGCTCGAGGCTCAAGAAATTGCCGGAGCCGGTGGGACATTCGATCTTGAAGTCATCGCCGTAGTAGTGATGGAACTTCTGCAGCGATTCGATGATGAGGAAGTTCACCGGAAACCAGATTGGGCCGCGCCAATTCGAGTTTCCGCCGAATACCCTGCTGTCCGACTCGGCGGGAACGTAGCGAACCGTGAGATCGGTACCGTCGACTCGAAGAACATAGGGACGCTCCAGGTGCGCGCGCGACATGCTCCTGACGCCGAAGTGCGACAGGAACTCCGATTCGTCCAGCATGCGCCGCAGCAGCTTTTTCATTCTATGACCGCGCAACAGCGACAACAGGCGGCGCTGACCGCGCCCGGGCGACTCCCAATGCGACACGAGCCTGGCAAGGTTGGGGCGATGCGCGAGAAACCATTCCAGCCGCTTCTGGAAACCCGGAAATTTGGCAAGCAATTCCGGCTCCAGAGTCTCGACGGCAAACAGCGGAATCAATCCCACCATGGAGCGTATGCGCAGGCGCACGCGCACATCGTCGGGCAGGTTGAGCACGTCGTAAAAGAACTTGTCCTGATCGTCCCATAGGCCGAGATCGCAGAGGCTGTTCATCGCGTCGGCGATCCCGAGGAAATGCTCGAAGAACTTGCTGGCAATGTCTTCGTATACATGGTTGTGCTCGGCCAGTTCCAGCGCTATGCGCATCAGATTGAGCGCATACATGGCCATCCAGCTGGTGCCATCCGATTGATTGATGTATCCGCCGGTCGGCAATTGGGCACTGCGATCGAAGACGCCGATATTGTCCAGCCCCAGGAAGCCGCCTTGAAAAATTCCATGGCCGGTATGGTCTTTCCGATTCACCCACCAGGTGAAATTCAACATCAATTTATGAAATACGCGCTCGAGAAATTCCAAATCGCCGACGCCGCCGTTTTGTTTTCGATCGATCTGATAGACGCGCCAGGCCGCCCACCCATGCACCGGCGGATTCACGTCGCCGAAGGCCCACTCATACGCCGGAATCTGCCCATTAGGCCGCATGTACCATTCGCGGGTGAGGAGCACCAGCTGATGCTTCGCGAAGGTCGCGTCGATCAATGCGAAGGGTATGCAGTGGAACGCGAGATCCCAGGACGCATACCAGGGGTATTCCCACTTGTCCGGCATCGACAGGATGTCCGCGTTGTTGAGATATTTCCATTCGCTGTTGCGGCCGCGCTTGCGCGCTTCGGGCGGCGGAAACTGACCAGGATCGCCCTCGAGCCAGCGGGGAATGTCCAGATGATAATACTGCTTGTTCCAGATCATCCCGGCAAAGGCTTGGCGCTGCACGGTGCGCGCATCGGCCGAGACGATGTCTTTCTGCAGATCCGCGTAATAGTCATCGGCCTCGGTGCGCCGCTCCGACAGGCATTGGTCGAAATTGTCGAACGGCGCGTGCTGCGCCCGGCGCGATAGCCGCAGCCGCAGCCGGCAGTACCCGCCGGACGGAATCGTCTCCCGGTGCCACGCAGCGACTTTCGAGCCGGTCTTCGCGGGATTCACGCGCGCTTGCCGGGACCCCACGATGCGCTCGTGGAAACCGTCCTTGAAGTAACCGCCGCCGCCGATGCCCCAGAGCCGTTCGGTGTTCGATTCGTTTTCGGTGAAGAGCAGCTCCGCATGGCCGTCCACGTAGAGGAAGCTCATACCCAGCGTGGCGGGCTCGATGCCGATGGCCGTATCGCCGGCGGCGCGCAGCAGCGGCTTGATCGTTCCCGGCTCCCAGCTCCACGTATTGCGCAGCACCAGCTGCGGGATGACGTGCAGACATGCGGCCTCGGGCCCGCGGTTCCACGCGGTGATTTGCATCAACAGGTCGCCGGGCTCGGCTTGCGCGTACTCGACGAACACATCGAAGTACCGGTCCTCGGCAAATATGCCCGTATCGAGCAATTCGTACTCCGGCGCGCCCGTGCCCCGCCGTGCATTCTCGGTCACCAAGTCCGAATAGGGATACGCCCGCTGCGGATACTTGTAGAGCATCTTCAAATACGAATGGGAGGGAGTCGCGTCGAGGTAGAAATATTGCTCCTTGACGTCCTCGCCATGGTTGCCTTCGGCATTCGTGAGCCCGAACAGGCGTTCCTTCAGGATGGGATCCTCGCCGTTCCACAGGGCCAGCGACAAGCACAGCAGCTGATCCGCATCGGAAACGCCGGCGATCCCATCCTCGCCCCATCGGTAGGCGCGGCTGCGCGCGTGGTCGTGGGGAAAATATTCCCAGGCGGTGCCGTCGGCGCTGTAGTCCTCGCGCACGGTGCCCCACTGCCGTTCGCTCAGATACGGACCCCAGTTCTTCCAGCCGTCACGGCCAGGCACATTGGCGAGCATGCGCTCCCGCTCGCTGTTCATTGCAAGTTCCTTAACGCTTCGAGGTCTGCCGATTGAGGTGTATCCAGGAGCGGAGTGTCTCAGCGACGCTCCACGCCTGCGCGAAGCAGCCGCGCGCAGTGTGAGGCGCGTCACCATCAAAAACCTCGCTGATCGAGCCCATGCACGCGGCCGCCAGGTGCTGCGCCATGGGCGCGAGAAATTCCTGCGCCCGGCGTGCATCGCCGTAGACGCGGTAATGGGCGCGGGCGAACGGCCCCAGCAGCCAGCTCCAGACGGCGCCCTGATGATAGGCCGCGTCGCGCTCCCACGCGTTGCCCGCATAGCGGCCTATGTAGGCGGGATCATCGGGTGCCAAGGATCGCAGCCCGTGGCTGGTCAACAAGTCGCGGGCACAGGCGTCGACGACGGCGCGCATTCGGTCCGGCGGCAGGACGCAGAACGGCAGCGAGACCGCGAAGATTTGATTGGGCCTGACGCTGGCATCGTGGGTAACGCCTCCATCGACGTCAAGAACGTCGTACAGGCAGCCACGCTCCTCGTTCCAGAAGCGTGCGAATCCGTGACTGGCGCGTTTCAACAGCCCTGCGCAGAAGCGCTTTTCCGCGACGTTGCGAACCCGGCCGGCGAGACGCATGGCAACCTCCAGCGCGTTCAGCCACAGCGCGTTGATCTCCACCGGTTTGCCGACCCGCGGCGTAAAGACATGGCCGTCGTGTTTCGCATCCATCCACGTCACTTGAGTGCCCGGTTCACCGGCGCACAGCAGCCCGTCCTTGGAATCGACGTGGATGCCGTACCGGGTGCCGTCGGCATGGGCATGGATGATGGCCGCCAGGGTGGGAAAGAGGTCGCGCAGCAGATCCGCGTCTCGCTTGGCTTCAAGATACCCGCTCACCGCCTGGAACATCCACAAGGCGGCATCGCCCGTGTTGTACTCGGGCGCCCCGTCCGCGTCCGGGAAGCGATTCGGCAACATGCCCCGATCGACGAATCCCGCATACGTCCGCAAGATCGCCGCCGCCGTGTCGAAGCGGCCCAACACCGTGGTCAGTCCCGGCAAAGCGATCATGGTGTCCCGGCCCCAATCCGAGAACCACGGATAGCCCGCAATGATGCTGGCCGAGCCGGCGCCCCTGGCGCTCCGCTGCACGATGAATTGGTCCGACGCCGTCGCCAGCGTGCACACCCACGGCGGTGCCGATTTTGGCAACGCGGCGATCAGATGCCGCGAACGCCGGATGAGTGCGTCCTGCACGTCGTCTCCCGGGGTCGGCGGTGTCTGCTCGGTGGTGGCGGTAAAGAATACGTGCTCACCGACGTCAAGATCCGCACGAAAGGTTCCCGGTCCCCACAGATCCTCGAGGGCATCGAGGCCTCGCTCGAATTCTTCACGATGCAGGAAATTCCAATACCAAATGTCCGCCGCTTCGTAGCGTCCCGCGCTGATCGCCAGCCGGTAGGGCAATGCATCGTCGAACGCCGTGACCGTGCAGCCTTGGCCTTCGGCAACCGCGCGGAACGGCCGCTGACCACGGCCGTGGCTGTGAAAATCGCGATAGGTGACGAGGGGCTTGCACTCGACGGCCAAGGGTCCGCCGGCGCGCAACACCTCGAGCCGCAGGTAGCTGGTGCTGGCTCCCGGTGCCATGAATATACGCTGTTCCAGCAACGCGTCGGCGACGGCGTAACGCCAAACCGGAATGCCCTCGGCGACCGTGAAGGATTCCAGATGCACGAATCCGCGCGGATCGATCGTGCCGCCGGCGAATTCGTTGGCAAAGAGAGGATAGAGCCGTCCCCGGTACTTGACGGTTACATCGACTTTGGCGACCAGCAAGGTTCGTTCGACGGGAGGCTTGAGGCTCGCCAGCAAGAACCCGTGGTAGCGCCGGGTATTGGCGCCGGCCACCGTGCCGCAGGCGTAGCCGCCCAATCCGTTGGTCACCAGCCATTCCCGGGCGATCGCGTCCTGCCAGTCGCCGCAGATGTCGCGACCAAGCGTCAGGAGCGCGACCTATTCAGAAGATAGTCCAAGGACAGTTTTCCTGGTCCGTAGGTGATCAAGAACACCAGTATCGAGCCCCAAAGTATATGCTGACCCAATGCGGCTTCCGAGCCCTCCGCCAACAGCACATCCTTGTACGACACCACCGCCATCACGTTGACCGCGAACAGGCCGACGGCGCTCAACCGGCTGAAAAAGCCGATCACCAGAAGCGACGGGAAAAAAAGCTCGCCGAACGAACCGGCGATTGCCGCATCGTGCGGCGTCAGCCACGGAGTGTGATATTCGTTCTCGAAAAGAGACAGCGTGCTCGCCCAGTTCGTCACCTTGATGTACCCCGACTGCAGGAACTGCCAGCTCACGAATAGGCGCGCAACCAGTGCGACCAGCGACTGCAGTGGATTGAACACACGCGCAGCGAATGTACTGGGTGCACAGACGACATCGAGAATGGACATGGATTGGGCGCCTTATCTTTAGGTCTTGACCGTCGAGGTAAAAGCGACCACCGCCCCGGCGGCCACGAATCTTTGCAAAGCCGCCGAGGCGTCGAAAGCGGCATCGGCTTCGCCGCCGCAGTCGACCGCCGCGGAGAAGCATTCGCCCCGCTCGAATGCATGAAGGAAGAAACACTCGCCGGCACTCAAGCGGTGGAATTGCAGCTGCAGCCGCTGCCGCACGATGGCAATTCGGTCTTCGCCGCTGCGCAGGTCGATCATCGGGGGCTCGGCAACGCTGCCGACGTTGACTTCCCAGATGGCGAGCGCCGGATATCGGGATTCGAACAGGCGCAACGTGGGATGCAGTTCGAAGCGCAAGCCGTCGTAGGCGGCAGGCGGCACCCGGGCGAGGGATGCGAGATCCAGCGGCGCATGCTCCGCGGAGAGCAGCGACTCCTGGATGAGCCACTCCAGCCGCGCCACATCGGCGAGGTACGTGAAGCCATCATCGGGGTGCAACTGCGCCAGGAAGTCCGGGAATCCCTGGCCGCAATGCAACAGATCGCCCGATCGCGATGGGTGATGGCGCTGGAATTCGCGGGCCGTCTGGCGAAAGTAATCCTCACCCACCAAGCGCCATACCGCGGGGTAGGTGGAATGTAGGGCGTCGCGGAAGTTGCCTTGCACGGTGTTCGCATAGACGCCCAACCGCCGCTCCGCTGCTGCGCCGGGACCCGCGATCAGCAAAGTCACAGGCGGAGACCCGGCGCCCAACAGGGCGTCCATCAGGTGAACTTGCAACTCACGCAGCGACGGCATGCAGCGCGCTCCGCAGCGAGTCCGCCTTTCGGGCTTCTGCCTGCAGCACGTCGAAATTCGGCAGGTCCGTATCCCATTCGATCAGCGCCGGGACATTGCCGAAGCGCCGCAGGGCCGCTCGATAGAGGTCCCATACCGCATCGCAGACCGGCGTACCGTGCGTATCGACGAGCAGCTCCTGTCCGTCCAGATCGATGCGGCTGAATCCGGCAAGATGAAACTCCTGGACGATGCGTCGCGGAATGCCCTCCAGGTACTCGCGACTGTCGAATTCGTGGTTGTGCGCGGCGACGTAGACGTTATTGAGATCCAACAGAATGCCGCAGCCCGATTCGGCGGCAACGCCGGCGACGAATTCCCACTCCGGCATCGTCGATGCGGAGAATTGCAGATAGCTCGACACATTTTCGAGCAGGATCTGGCGCCCAAGCGCATCTTGCACCTGCGCGATACGCGATCCGACATGCCGCAACGCTTCCTCCGTATACGGCAGCGGCAACAAATCGTTCGCAAATCGGCCACCCGCCGAACACCAGGACAGGTGTTCGGAGACCAGCGCCGGTTCGAATCGTGCGATGACCCGCCGCAAATTTGCGAGGTGCTCCCGATTCAAGGGATCAGTGGATCCCAAGGACAGCCCGACGCCGTGCAGTGACAGCGGATAGCGTGACCGAATCCGCGACAGGCACTCCACGTGCGAGCCGCCCTCGGCGAAATAGTTTTCGCTGTGGGCCTCGAACCACGAGACGTCGGGCGACTCCGACAACACATGGAGATGATGCTGAGCCCGAAGGCCGATGCCGGCATTGGCCGGCATCGGTCCGCCAACGGAATTCACGCCGGAGGAAATCTCCAAAGGGTCGCTCATCCGCGTGGCCGCGATTGGCCGACGTTACTTCGCCGTCACGCTTCCGCCAGACAACCGCTCGCAGGTGCCCTTGGGCACATAAATCCACTCCTTGCCGCCGGCATCCATCTTGGACTGGCCCGCGCAGGCGTGGGCCGGACCCGCGCAGTCGTTCTTTCCGGCCTTGGCCACTCCATAGCATTTCTCCATGTCGGGTTTGTCGGCAGCGAACGTGGGCGCAGATATTGCCGCCGCTCCCAGTGTCAACAGGCTGCTGATGGCCGTAATCGTCACGTTCGTCTTCTTCATCGGTTCTCTCCTGAGGGTGTGGCAAACCGGAGGGTATGGCAAAAGGTCGCTGTCTGCTCGAAGACCGCCCCAAGTCGGCGATTATTTCAATGCATTGATCGATAGAGCGCAACTGCAAGCACTGCGGCCGCGGCCATGACGCCGGTCATGGCGCGCGGGCTGCCCACGCCCAGGCGCAGCCCACGGAACCCAATACCAGCAGGGCGAGCCCGCAGGGCAGGGGAGGGCGCCGTCCGGGCAGCGCCGGCAGGTACAAATCCAGGGAAAAGGGCGTGAGAATGGATATGGAACCGAGCAGCAGCAGCAGCTTGGACATACGAGGCGGCTTTTCGGCAAAGCGGGAAGCCACATTGGATAAGGCGGTCGGCATGCGTTGACGGTAGAATAGTGGTTTGGGTCAACCGGGTGTGCGATGGTGAATGAGAGCGGCGGCCGCACGGTTGCCTTGGTATGTGGTTCGGTGGCTTACGATACGATTCTGGTGTTTCCCGATCGGTTCAAGTCGCACCTTCTTCCCGACAAGCTTCACATGCTGAACGTGTCGTTCCTGGTGCCCGAGATGCGCCGGGAGTTCGGCGGATGCGCCGCCAACATCGTCTACGGCCTGAAGCTGTTGGGCGACGAGGGCTTGGCCATGGCGACGGCAGGGCATGATTTTGCGCCGTACCGGGAACGGATGGTGTCAAAAGGCATCTCGGTCGATTACATCAAAGTGGTCGATGAGACGTTTACCGCCCAGGCCTTCATCACGACGGATCTCGACGACAATCAGATCACGGCATTTCATCCGGGTGCAATGCAATATGCCCACCTCAACAGGGTGTCGGATGTCGCCGGCGGAGGGGGGTCCGGTCGAGGTCCGGCCAGTGGAGGCGTGGCCGGCCAAGGTGCGGTTGGCTCGAGCGGGACGGCGTTCGATGTGGCGCTGGGCATCGTCGCGCCCGACGGGCGGCAAGCGATGATCGAGCACGCCGCGCAATTCAAGCAGGCGAGGATCCCGTTCATTTTCGATCCGGGCCAGGGTCTGCCGATGTTCGACGGCGAGGAGCTTGCACTATTCATCGATCAGGCGACGTGGGTTGCGGTCAACGACTACGAGTGGCAAATGCTGCAACAGAAGACCGGGATGACCGCGGCGCAGGTCGCCGCCAAGGTCGATGCGCTGATCGTCACGCGGGGTGCCGAAGGATCGAGCATTTACACCAAGGATCGGACATGGACGGTTCCCGCGGTCACGCCCCGCGCCGTGGTCGATCCCACCGGTTGCGGCGATGCCTACCGTGCTGGTCTAATCCACGGGTTGTTGCGTGGCTTGGATTGGGAGACCACCGGCCGGATCGCTTCATTGATGGGTTCGATGAAGATCGAATCTCGGGGGCCGCAGAATCACGACTTCACGAAAGCCGAGTTCGATCGGCGTTACCAGGGTTATTTCGGCTAAGGATTCAACTATGAGCAGAAGCTTCTCTTTCACCTCGGAATCAGTCTCGGAAGGGCATCCGGACAAGGTCGCCGATCAGATCTCGGACGCCGTGCTGGATGCGATCTTGACGGTGGATCCGCGCGGCCGGGTGGCTTGCGAAACGCTGGTCAAGACCGGCGTCGTCATCGTTGCCGGCGAAGTCACCACGAGCGCGTGGGTGGACGTTGAAGCGCTGGTGCGCAAGACCGTGCTCGACATCGGCTACGACACGTCAGACATGGGATTCGACGGCGCGAGCTGCGGCGTGCTCAACATCATCGGCAAACAATCGCCCGATATCGCCCAAGGCGTCGACCGCAAGGACGAGCGTAAACAGGGGGCGGGCGACCAGGGATTGATGTTCGGCTATGCCACGAACGAGACGGATGTGCTGATGCCGGCGCCCATCACCCTTGCGCATCGGCTGGTGAAGCGCCAGGCCCAGGTTCGCAAGAACGGCAAGCTGTCCTGGCTGCGGCCGGATGCGAAGAGCCAGGTGACCCTGCGTTACGAGAACGACAAGCCGGTGGGCCTGGAGGCGGTGGTGTTGTCCACCCAGCACTCCGACGACATCAGCACCAAGCACCTGCGTGAAGCGGTGATGGAAGAGATCTTAAAGCCGGTGCTGCCGGCCAAGTGGATCGACAAGCGCACCAAGTATCACATCAACCCGACCGGGCGGTTCGTCATCGGCGGACCGGTGGGCGATTGCGGGCTGACGGGGCGCAAGATCATCGTCGACACCTATGGCGGATTTGCCCGTCACGGCGGAGGCGCGTTTTCGGGCAAGGACCCGTCCAAGGTGGATCGCTCCGCCGCTTATGCGGCGCGCTATGTCGCCAAGAATATTGTCGCAGCCGGCTTGGCCGAGCGGTGCGAAGTGCAGCTCTCGTATGCCATCGGCGTTGCCGACCCGACCTCCATCATGGTCGAGACCTTCGGGACAGGTAAGCTTTCCGATCAGCGCCTCACGCAGATCGTGCGCGCGAATTTCGATCTCACCCCGTTCGGATTGCGGGAAATGCTCGATCTAGCCCGCCCGATTTACCAAAAAACCGCCGCTTACGGTCATTTCGGCCGCAAGGAAGAAGAGTTCAGCTGGGAGCGCACCGACAAAGCGGATGTGCTTGCGGCCGAACTGAAAGGTTCCCGCGCTGCCTAGAAACGGCCCGAGCTTCCAATGAATCGATGAACGGAGTAAACGAATGAACGCAGCAATCAAGCCCCAGTCCAATTTCCTCGTCAAAGACTTGAGCCTCGCCGACTGGGGCCGCAAGGAAATCAAGATCGCCGAGACCGAAATGCCGGGTCTCATGGCCATCCGGTATGAGTATGCCAAACAGCAGCCGCTCAAGGGTGCGCGCATCTCCGGCTCCTTGCACATGACCATCCAGACGGCGGTGTTGATCGAAACGCTGATTGCCCTGGGAGCCCAGGTGCGCTGGGCTTCCTGCAACATCTACTCCACTCAGGATCATGCGGCCGCCGCCATCGCCGCCGGCGGAACTCCCGTATTCGCGGTCAAGGGAGAGACCCTGACCGAGTACTGGGATTACACCCATCGCATTTTCGAATGGCCGGACGGCGGGCATTCGAACATGATTCTCGACGACGGCGGCGATGCCACCTTGCTGCTGCACCTGGGCGCGAAGGCGGAGAAGGATTCCGCGGTGATCGGGAAACCCGGCAACGAGGAAGAAGAGCTGCTGTTCGCCGCAATCAAGGCCAGGCTCAAAGTCGATCCGAAGTGGTATTCGACCCGGATCGGCAAGATCAAGGGTGACCGAAGAGACCACGACCGGCGTCAAGCGTCTCTATCAAATGGCGAAGGACGGCCAGTTGGCCTTCCCCGCGTTCAATGTGAACGACTCGGTCACCAAGTCCAAGTTCGACAATCTCTATGGCTGCCGCGAATCGCTGGTGGATGCCATCAAGCGTGCCACCGACGTGATGATCGCCGGCAAGGTGGCGGTGGTTGCAGGGTATGGCGATGTCGGTAAGGGCTCGGCTCAGGCGCTCCGCGCCCTGTCGGCGCAAGTTTGGGTTACCGAGATCGATCCGATCTGCGCGCTGCAGGCCGCCATGGAGGGCTATCGGGTCGTGACCATGGACTATGCCGCCGACAAGGCCGACATTTTCGTGTCCGCCACCGGCAACTTCCATGTGATCACCCACGAGCACATGAAGCGCATGAAGAACCAGGCCATCGTGTGCAACATCGGCCATTTCGACAACGAGATCGAAGTGGCGGCGCTCAGGCAACACACCTGGGACAACATCAAGCCGCAGGTCGATCACGTGGTGTTCCCGGACGGCAAGCGCATCATTTTGCTGGCCGAAGGGCGCTTGGTGAACCTCGGCTGCGGTACCGGGCATCCGTCCTACGTCATGAGTTCGTCGTTCGCGAATCAAGTGTTGGCGCAGATCGAACTGTACGGCAATACGGCAAAGTATCCGGTCGGCGTGTACGTGCTGCCGAAGCATCTCGACGAAAAGGTCGCGCGTCTGCAGCTGTCCAAGCTGGGCGCCGAGCTCACGGAGTTGACCGACGTTCAGGCGAAGTACATCGGGGTCGCCAAGCAAGGTCCCTACAAAGTCGATCAGTACCGGTACTGAGCATGACACGGGCGGTCGTGCTGGACGGTAAAGCCGTCGCCGGATCCGAACCCACGCGCACCACGGCGAGACCGGGGGAACGGCCTCGTGCCCGCGTGAATTCAGCGGCGCATCCAATATCGTGGGCCGCCCCATGGCGCTCGAGCTGATGTTGGCGGGCGCGACGGTCACCGTGTGTCACACTCGCACCCGGGACGTCAAAGCGGAGGTCGAGCGCGCCGAGATCGTCGTTGCCGCGGTGGGCAAACGCGGCATGATCCAGGGCGCCTGGATTCGTCCAGGCGCCGTGGTGTTCGACGTAGGCATCAATCGTACCGACGCAGGTCCGCTGGTCGGCGACGTGGAATACGCGCTTGCCGCGACCCGCGCGGGGTGGATCACCCCGGTTCCGGGCGGCATCGGACCCATGACCATTGCGATGCTGCTGTCCAATACCCTGGACGCGGCTCTTGCTCGCAGCTGAGATCCCAGCCGCGAGGATTAGTATACTGGCGCAGCGGCAACGGCTTGAAAGGGAGGAGAGCGGTGAGTACGTCTAAATCCAAGGTATATCCGGATGCGGAGAGCGCGCTGCGCGGCATCGTCAAGGATGGCATGACATTGTGCTGCGGGGGGTTCGGCCTCTGCGGAGTGCCCGAGAAGCTCATCGGCGCCCTCCATGACTCGGGAGTACGGAATCTCACCGTGGTCTCCAATAATGCGGGCACCGACGGCGCCGGCCTCGGACTGCTGCTGGTGTCGCGCCAGATTCGTAAGATGATTTCCTCCTATGTCGGTGAGAACAAGGAATTCGAGCGGCAATACCTCGCCGGCGAGCTCGAACTCGAATTCAGTCCGCAGGGCACGATGGCGGAGCGGGTGCGCGCCGGCGGCGCCGGAATCTACGCTTTCTTCACCAAGACCGGAGCCGGCACGGTGGTGGCGGAGGGCAAGGAAACGCGGGTCGTGGACGGTGAAACCTACATCTTGGAAACGGGGATCGTGACCGATGTCGCTCTCGTGAAGGCATGGAAGGGCGACACGGAGGGCAATCTCGTGTATCGCAAGACGGCGCGCAATTTCAATCCGAACATGGCCACAGCCGGGCGCATCACCGTCGCCGAAGTCGAGGAGGTGGTCGAGCCCGGTACGCTGCACCCGGACTCGATTCACACGCCGGGAATTTATGTGCAGCGCATCATAAACGGCAGTCCCTACGACAAGAAGATCGAGAAACTGACGGTCCGCAAGCGCACGGAGGGCTCCCATGCCATGGTCTCGTGAAGATTTAGCCGCTCGGGCCGCGAAGGAGCTGAAGGACGGGTTCTATGTGAACCTCGGCATCGGCATACCCACCCTGGTCGCCAACTACATTCCACCGGGCATTAAAGTGGTGCTGCAATCCGAAAACGGCATGTTGGGCATCGGGCCGTTTCCCTTCGAGGGCGAAGAGGATCCGGACCTCATCAATGCGGGGAAACAAACCATCACCGAACTGATTTCAAGCTCTTATTTTTCGTCGGCCGACAGCTTCGCCATGATCCGGGGCGGTCATATCGACATGGCGGTCCTGGGCGCCATGGAAGTTTCCGAGAACGGCGATCTGGCCAATTGGATGGTCCCCGGCAAAATGGTCAAGGGGATGGGGGGTGCGATGGACCTGGTCGCCGGCGTGAAGCGGGTGGTCGTCGTCATGGAGCACGCCTCGAAGGACGGTGAGCCGAAATTCAAACCGAATTGCGAGCTTCCGCTCACCGGCGCCAATGTGGTCGACATGCTGATCACCGATCTTGCGGTGTTTTCGCGTGCATCGCGAGAAGCGCCATTCAAGCTCATCGAAATGGCACCCGGCGTGACGGCGGAGCAAATTCGTTCGAAAACGCCTGCCCGCTACGTAGACTAAGTCGGCAGGAGGCCGACTTGAGATGCTTCGCCCCAACCTGGGGCAATTAGCCGGCGGCTGCGGCCCGCACCGCGGCGCGTCGCTGCTGCTCCTCGCGAACGTCCGCTTCCGTCAGTCCGGTGTTCGCGGCGATGATCTCCACGAGGTTGTGCGTGGTGTCGCGCGGAAGGACCACCTCATGGATGCGCTCCCAGATCCGGATCCGCTCTTCCGCGGTCTTCAATCGGGAGGATTGTTCCGCCAGGTCGAGGCGGCGGCGTTCTGCGGCTTCCGCTTGCTGATGAACCAGTCGGGCGCGGAAATCCATCATCGGGTCGTCGCCGGACTGTGTGATGGTCCGTGCGGATGTCTGACTGGGTTTGAATTGATTCAAGAGCATCTCCTGGTTAGCCCGACAAGGTACCACGAAAGGGGGCCTATTTCTTGACATGCTGGGTGCGAAACACCAGGAATCGGCTCGCCCCGAAGTTGAACAGGGTGCCGGCCAGGACGCCGATGCTCGCGGCCAGTTGCTTGTACGGCACCAGCGGCCAGAGGTTCGTGGTCGTCACGTAATTGACCACGGCGCCGACGGAGCAGGCCGCGATGAACCCGCAGAATTGCCGCAGAATCGATCGATTGCGGGCGTAGGAGAAGCTGAAGCGGCGGTTCAGCGCGAAATTCCAGATCATCGAGACCACGATGGCCACCGCCACCGCCGCCTTTTCGAACAGCCCGGCGTGCAGCAGCAGTGTGAGCACCAAGAGATTGACGACAAGGCCGGAGGCCCCCACTCCCAAGAATTGGGCCAAATGCGACCAGTTGCCATAGCGGAAGGTATAGAGCCGGCGGAGGTGGCGAAAATATCTGAGCTGTTCGCGCAGCGAGAGCTTGCTGCGCCCCAATTGCCGGTTATCGAAATGAATTGGCACTTCGGTGACGTAGCGGCAGCGGCACTTCACGATGATCTCCAGAAGAATCTTGTAGCCGATGGGATCGAATTCGTGCCCGGCAAGAAGGGTGGCGCGCCGCATCGCGAAAAACCCGCTCATCGGGTCGTTGATCGTGGTGAGCGGCAATGCGAGCAGCGTCGCCACGCGACTGTTCAGCCAGCGAAACGGCCCCCAGTCGTCCGCCGTGGTTCCGCCCTCGGTGAAGCGCGAGCCTACGGCCACTTCCGCGCCATTCAGCACGGCCCTCAGCAATTCTGGAATCTTTTCGGGCGGATGACTGAGGTCCGCATCCATCACCACCACGAAGTCCCGCTCACTGCGCTTCAGGCCGTCCAGGACGGCCCTGCTCAGGCCGCGATCCTCTTTGCGGATCACCAGGGTCACCCAGTCGAGGGCCAGCGACTGGGTCACTGCCTCGATGCCATCCCGGCTGTCGTCGTCCATCAGCAGCAGTTCGAGATCGAGGCCCGCGGCTTCGCGGACGGCTTGCAGCCGCGCGATCAGGTGGGGAATGTTTTCCACCTCATGAAAGGTCGGGACGATGACGCTAACGGACGAGCCGTCGAAAGGTGCCGGATGCACGAAAAGCAGTCCTCAACCTATTGATTTTATGGGTTGCCGGTCAAGGGAGCTGTCTCGCGACCCTAACTTAAAATTTTAGCATCTCATGCCGATTTGAGCCACATCACATGCGGCGGGAGAAGCCCGTGGTAACCTGCGGCGGAGAATTTTTGTCAACATTTCCGCAAGGTTACCAATGAACGCAGTGTCATCCCTGGATTCGGTCCCTGAGAACCTGGCCTCGCAGCCCAGCATCGCGGTTTTGATACCGTGTTTGAACGAGGCCGCCGCCATTGGCAAGGTCATTGCGGATTTCAAGGCTCACCTGCCGACTGCTTGGATCTTCGTGTACGACAATGGATCCACGGACGACACCGTGAAAATTGCACGCGCGGCCGGTGCCGTCGTACGAATAGAACCCATGCGCGGCAAGGGCAACGTGGTGCGGCGGATGTTCGCCGACGTCGAGGCGGATGTCTTCGTATTGGTGGATGGCGACGATACCTACGATGCGGGCGCAGCGCCCGAACTGGTCGACCTGCTTCTGAAGAACACCTTGGACATGGTCAACGGCACCCGCCAATCCACCATCGAGGCGGCGTACCGCCGGGGTCATGTGCTCGGCAATCGGCTGCTCACTGGACTCGTGGCGGCGTTCTTCGGAAATCGCATCTCCGATTTGTTGTCCGGATACCGGGTGTTCTCGCGTCGTTTCGTCAAGAGCTTCCCGGCCCTGACGACGGGCTTTGAGATCGAAACGGAGTTATCGGTGCATGCGCTCCAGCTACGGATGCCGATCGGCGAGGTGAATACGGACTATCGCGAGCGTCCCGCGGGGTCCGCAAGCAAATTGAGCACCTACAAGGACGGTTTCCGGATATTGCGCACGATCGCCGTATTGGTCAAAGAGGAAAAGCCGCTGGCCTTCTTCTCCGTGGTCTCGCTGGTTCTGGTATTGATCGCGCTGGCATTGGGCGTGCCAGTCATCATCGAGTTCACGCACACCGGACTCGTGCCGCGGTTTCCCACGGCATTGCTTGCCTCTGCCATCGTCATCTTGAGCTTTCTGAGCTTCGCCTGCGGTCTCATTCTCGATACAGTGAGCCGCGGTCGAGCGGAGACCCGGCGGCTGGCGTATTTGTCCTTTCCGGTGCGCTTCAGTTCGATCAAACCGCGGGAGTTTGCGCCGCCTCGACGCTAGATCTCGGCACAAGGGCCTGGGCAATCAATAGCGCAGCGAATGGCAGCAGCCAGGCGACTCGAGCCGAATAGCGATCGTGCGGCCCCGAAAAGATCCCGCAGACCGCTGCGTTCACCACAATCCCGAATACGGTCCAGATGATGATCGGGACGACCGGTGAGTCTGGCGGCGTTCGAGGGACACGCCGCAGCAGTGCCGCCGCCACGACGAATCCAGCGATCACGACGCTGACCTGGAGCCATGCGTCGAGGTAGCGCAACGGCATCGTGCCGCGGTACGCGGCGCTCGCCCGCAGCGTTTTGAGATGCGCGCCGGGAATTTTGCCCGCAAACCCCTCTTTCTCAAGATCGGTGTATTGGAATTCGGTCAGGCCAAGCTCGGTGAGTTGCAGCGCCGCGTCCTTCAAGGACGCTGACAGCTGACCCCAAGGGTCGTATCGAATGACGGCAAGCGTGAAGCGCATCTGTTCATCCGACAGTGCACGACGCATTTCCGGCGATGCGCCGGCGAACACGCCGTCGGCTCCCGCTTTCCACAGGAAGTCATCCGCCATCAACGGCAGACGATCCGCGAACGCGCATACTTTGAAGCCGTTGGATGGACAGGTGGCGCGGATATAGCGATATCCCGGACCGTCTTCGATCGTGCGCGCCATCAAGAATGGCGGGCGCAGGGGCGCGGCGCCGACGACATGCCGGACCGCGGCGAAAAATACCGACTGGGCCAGGATTCCGATTACCAGAGCGAACAGGATGGTCAAGAGGCCGACCCAATTGGCCCATGAGCGAGTCACGACGGCATAGGCTGCCGCGGTACCCAGCAGGACGAACAGGATCAGAACGTGCGAATCGTGAAAGGCGGTCGCCGCGACGAGCAGAGCAAACGACATCACGTAATCCCGGGACGTCAATCGCTGTCGAACCGAAAGCAGCACCGCGGCGGTCAGGATCGCGACGCCCGCGAACACATCCGGCATCAATAGGCTGGTAAAGAAGGGCGCCGTCGTGGCGAGCGCTATGCAAGCGGATATGACGTGCCCGTGCGGCCACATAGGCACCCGCGCCTCGCGGAGGGCGAGCCCGATGGCGCCCAATACGGCGCAAGCCTGCAGGATGACCGTCAGCCAAAAGCCGCCGGTCAAGTCGCCCAGGTAGAGCAGCGCACCGTAGTACGGCGATCGCCCGGTCAGAACCGTCTTATCGTCGATCGAGCTGACGCTCTTTTGTGCGTCGGGCGGAACCGACCACGCAGACTTGTGCCCGACCGCGGCCTGAATTCCCGCGTCCGCTCCCCTGATGTAGGTTGTAGTATCCGGAAAAAAGAACGGCTGCCCGTTGTAGAGAGCCGGCCAGATGAATGCGATGACGAGGACGACGAATGCCGCGGTCGATGCCCAAGTCACGGGATGTTCCGAATCAACGGTCTTTGACGCTCCTGCGGAAAGATTAGGAATGGTAGTCATCCGAAACGGTGGACTCGGAGCGACGTTTGTAACGAATTCCGCGGCCGAACACAAACACGCGGGCAACCACGTAGTTGATGGTCAAGCCTGACAGCGAGCCCGCGGCGACCCCGAGAACGGGATGGGCCGCCACCAGCGCGCTGATATGGATGAGCACGTAGTAGACCCCCAGATTCGCGGCCGCGCCCCCCAGTTGGGAGACTGAAAAGTGCGCCCACTCCGACCACAGCCTACGATGCGACGGCGCATTGAACGTGAATATCCGGTTGAGCGCCCACGTGGTCGTTACGGCGGCGAGATAGGAGAACACGCGGCCCAAGCGCAACCCCAAGCCCACGAAAATTCCCAGATAGAGCACGGAAGCATCGACTACGAACCCGATGACGCCGACGATCGCAAAGGTAAAAAAACGGCGTATTTCCCGCATATTGCGCTTAAGCCAAGGTTTGGGGGTACGCCATGGGGGGAGTGCCTCGTCCGAACGTGATGGTGGGCGGTACAGGGATTGAACCTGTGACCCCTGCCGTGTGAAGGCATCATAGACGTCCACTGTCGTCCATTCAAGTCCATGCGTAAACTCCGGTAAAAATAGGCATTTGGTGATGCTTGTCCAGCTACATCCATGGTAATGTATAGGCCGTGTGGCAGCGGTGTGGCAGCTCGTTCTGCCACACCGCTGCCACAGAAATCCTCCACTGATCGTCGGTTGAAGGACCCCGGATGGCCCTCGAAATCTGGAAGGTGAAAGTTCGAAACCCGCTCCCGCCGCGCGACGAGCCGTACTGGGGGCCACCGCTGGGCAGAGGCAAGAGCTTGGGCATTCGCAAGCTTAGGCTCGGCGACGATCGCTGGATCGCGAAGCTGCGGGATCACACTGGCCACCACAAGAAGGCGCTTGGCCAGGTCACTGAAGACTTCGACTATGACAAGGCGCGTGAGGCGGCTTGCGAGTGGTTCAAGACTTACGAATCCGGGATAACGGATGACAGCTATACCGTGGAAGCGGCCTGCAAGGACTACGTCGAGGATCGGCGCACCGAAAGGAGCGAGGCATGCGCTCATGACGCCGACAAGCGCTTCGAGCGGACGATCTATGGCAAGGCTTTTGGACGGATGGCAGTTGTCAAAGTGTGGTCATCCGATATCAAGAAGTGGAGACGGGAAACTGGGCTGTCGAAATCCGCGCAAAATCGCACGATGACCCCTCTTCGGGCGGCCCTGAATCTGGCCGTCGCCAATCGCAAAGTGACCGCATCTCGGGTAATCGAATGGCGGTCGGTAAAACAGCATAAGGGCGTCGATAAGCGGCGCACCCTGTTTCTCGACGTCGATCAACGGCGGAAGCTTCGAGACAATGCCATCGGAGGCGCTGACGATCTGGTGGCAGGCATGGCCCTGACCGGCGCACGGCCGGGTGATCTCGTCACCGCCAGGGTCTCGCAATACGATTCACGGACCAAATCTGTCGGGTTCGGCTCGAAGGAGCATCCGCGCACGGTTCCCCTGTCGGCAGCCGCCGCGCTCCTCTTTGACCGCTTGGTGAAGGATAAGCTGCCCTATGCATATATCTTCACGCGCGACGATGGACATCCGTGGGCTCACTCCGATTGGGACGAGCCGATACGCGACGCGGCTGAAAAAGCCGGACTCCCCAAAGGCGTGTGCCTGTATACCTTGCGTCACAGCTTCATTACTCAATCGCTGATGGACGGGATGGCAACCCTGGAAGTAGCGCGAATCACTGGAACTTCGCTCGCGATGATCGAAAAGCACTACGGACATCTGGTGATGGATGCCGCGCGAACGCGACTCGAATTGGTCCAATTGATTTAGTCGCAGGACGCCACATAGCGCTCGAGTTCGGCTCGAGTGATATAGGTCCGGGCACCGTCTTTCTGAACCCTGATCAAACCGTCCTTCATTCGGTTATAAAGTTGCGCCCGACTCATACGCAACATTCGCGCGGCTTCGTGAACCTCAAAACGCAGCGGCGGTTGCGGCGAATGTGGGCGACGACCAGCGCGAAAGGTCTGGCGCTGAGCGTCGGGCGCTAAGTCGGTACTCATTGGCTGCTCTATTGATGCAAGGGTTTTGCGCCTGTCACGTTATAGGTGGTCAATCGTTCAGGCAATGCGTCATTCATATCGATTTACCACACAATCATGCATACCTGATACGGCTGCCGCTGTGAGGCGCGATCCGGGAAGGGCTGAGAGAGCTTTTGGCGATACGTCCATCGAGGTGCGGCACTACCGGGTCGGGTCATACGAACGAGCTCAAACCGATCTATGACGATCCGGTGCAGGGGATCGAGAGCGCTGGGCAGCCGTTCCAGTTTCCGGGCCGCCGACGACGGTCCCGACTGGCAGCCGCATATCCGGAGTAAGGACAAGCGCCGCAAGTTGGCGAACCGCTTCAAGGACGCCAAGGACCCGTTCCGCATCGTGATCGTGCGCGACATGTGGCTGACCGGCTTCGACGCGCCGTGCCTGCACACCATGTATGCCGACAAGCCAATGCAAGGCCACGGCCTTATGCAGGCCATCGCCCGTGTGAACCGAGTCTTCCGCGACAAGCCCGGCGGTTTGGTGGTGGATTACCTCGGTCTCGCCGATCAGCTTAAGAAAGCGCTCATCACGTATACCGAGAGCGGCGGCCAAGGCGAGCCGACCTTGGACATTCCGCAGGCCATCGCCGTCATGCTGGAGAAACACGGTATCGCCCGCGATCTGATGCACGGCTTCAACTGGGACAAGTGGGTCACCGGCAAACCCACCGAACGCCTGGCGCTCATCCCCGCCGGACAAGAGCACATCCTGCAACAGGAAGACGGTAAGAAGCGCTGGGTACAGGTCGTGACCGAACTTTCGCGCGCCTTCGCCCTCCGCGCTTCGAGCGATGAGGCGACGGAGATTCGCGACGATGTCTCCTTTTTCCAAGCCCTGCAGGCCGCGCTGAACAAGCAGAGCAGCACCAACCGGAAGACGCCCGAACAAATCGACGCCGCCATCCGCCAGCTCGTGAGCAAGGCCATCACCACCGAGGGCCAGGTGATCGACGTCTTCACCGCCGCCGGTTTGTCCAAGCCGGACATCAGCATCCTGAGCGACCAATTCCTCGCCGAGGTGCGCGGCCTCAAGCACAAGAACGTCGCGGCCGAGCTGCTGGAGAAGCTGCTCAGGGACGAACTGAAGGTGCGCTCCAAGCGCAACCTCGTGCAGAGCCAGGTCTTTTCGGAGAAGCTCAAGAAGACCCTCAACGCCTACCACAACCGCGCCATCTCGACGATGCAGGTGATCGAAGAGCTGATTAAGCTCGCAAAGGACCTTGACGCCGCCACCAAGTCGGGCAAGGAGATGGGGCTGACGGATGACGAGAAGGCTTTTTACGACGCCCTCGCTGCGAATGATTCTGCCGTGACCGCGATGGGTGACGCCAAGCTCAAGGTTATCGCGGCGGAGTTGATTACCCAGGTGAAAAAGAGTGTGACTATTGACTGGAACCTCCGCGAGAGTGCCCGGGCCAAGATCAAAGTCATGGTGAAACGCATCCTGAACAAATACGGCTACCCGCCGGACTTCCAAGAAGATGCTGTGAAGACCGTGCTCGCGCAGGCGGAGTTGTTGTGCGCAGACTGGGCAGTGACAGGCTGATCGCTTTTCGTGCGGGCGCGCGTGCAGGCAGCTTCGGCAATTCGCGCCGAAGTAGTACATGCCATCGACATCCTTCAGCAGGCGCGGTTTCGAGGATTTTGTAGGATAGTTCACGGGCCGACATTAGCGCCGGTCGGATGTGGATTACTTCTGTATGAGTCGTACAGCAATTGTGTCCAGCGGGCTACTGTACGGGGAGGGCTAGCCTCGAGTCACTCGTGACGATTGACGCTCAGATTAACGGCTCGGCGAGCGCTCATGTAAGATACGCTCTGCCGCGAGGGAGGAACACAGGATGCGCATGGGGTATCCGGGGAGTCGCTCAGACATGGCCGTGAGTACCATCGAGCAACTGTGCGCCAATGTGGCCGATGCGCTCACCAAGAGTTGCCGGCGACTGCAGACGCTGCACTAATACCGCACGACCCATGCTTCCAAAATCTCCGCGAGACATGACCGAAGCAATCCTTCGCGATGCATGCCTGCAGGGTTGGCCGGAGTCTCAGACGCTTGATTTCAAGCGTGAGATTCCTGGACCCGATGCGCGAGCTCGCAACGAATTTCTCAAGGACATGTGCGCCCTCGCTAACTCCGATGGCGGGGATTTGGTGTATGGAATATCGGAGAGGAACGGCGCGGCGAGCTCAGTTGTCCCGATTTTGTGCGACCCAGCGGATGCCGTCCGTACTAGACTTACCCAGATTGCCGATGCGGGACTTGAGCCGAGGGTGAACGGAATCGTAATCCACGAAGTACCGATCGCAGAGGGCGGCTATGTCTTGATCGTCCGAGTTCCCGCATCATTCGATGGACCTCATCGGTTTCGCCATGACGGCCATACGAGATTTGTTCTTCGAAACGGCACGGTGACATCGGAGATGACTTACGAGCAGATTCGTACCGCATTTGACCGCTCGGCTACTCTCAGTGAACGCGCACGAGAGTTTCGTCGGGAGCGATGTATCACGATAGACCGCGGCAATGGTGGGCGCCCGCTCGCCGTTGGTCCAGTTGCGGTCGTGCATGTGCTGCCAATCGCAGCAATGCTTGGCCGCGCAAGCGTGGATGTGGGCGCATTGCATGATGGGGAGTACATGCAGTTTGCTCAGACTGCGCCCTCCTGGGGCAACTTGACGACCCGAACGCTGAATCTCGACGGACTCGTCATTCATCCGAGCCAACCCGCGGGGGAAGCGGTTGTCGCGTTTTCACAGGTGTTTCGCAATGGATGCCTCGAGTCGGTACGCCACATCGGACATGCCCGCGAAGGTAACCGGATAATCCCCTCGACTACCCTCGCGACCTTGTGCGCAACATAGCTCAAGCCTTTGTGGTCGGAGCGGTAAAAATTGGATTTTCTGGTCCAGCAATTCTTGCTGTCTCGCTTCTGCGAGCGGCTGAAGTGCGATTAGGACTTGGCGAGAGATACACTCAGTCTATTGCTCCTTCGGCAGATCGAAGTAACTTGCTCTTGCCGGATACGTGGATCGGATCGCTGGACGGCCTCACTGAACCTGCCGCGGACGCATTAATCCAAACGCTTCTCGATATTCTTTGGCAGTGCTTCGATGAGCCGCGATGTCGTGAGTACGATGCGAAAGGCAATTGGGCACCAGGTCGGTGATTGCCGCGCGCCGGTGGCAGGGCTAAAAAAACCTAGGAGGCGCATCTGCCTACGCTAGTCTCGACGATCAGACTGTTGTCAGGGGCGATTTTTTCCGATCATCTTCTCGAATCGTTCATCAGCGCTGAGGTGCAGATCCATCATTTTGACCCTGCCTCATATCCGCATACATCAGGGAGTTTATAATCTGATGATGCCTGGAGGCGAGTATGGGTCACAAAAAGGTAGGGGTACCGGACCGTCGGTACACGAATGAGTTCAAGATCGAAGCGGTAAAACTGGGCCAGAGCGTTGGTGTATCGGAAGCGAGCCGCCGACTGGGAATACCGGATTCGAGTTTGTTTAATTGGGTGAAGCTGGAGCGTGCCGGCAAGCTCGGGTCCTCGAGCGGAGTCAGCGCGACGCCGCGATCGGTGAAAGAGCTTGAGGCCGAAGTGGATCGGTTACGCCGTGAATTGGCCTCGGCCAAAGTGGATAACGACATATTAAAAAACCGCCCCCGCGAGCTGACGCGACCCAAGTGGATAGAAACAGGAGACGCTAGACTCTGAGGGCGTCTGGATAGTGGCCGCCTGCTTTTTGGAGGCAGTGTCCCCGTCAAAAAACCTGGCCCGGGAGAAGCTGCGGACCCGATGTTGGTGGCGCCTCGTGTGACCCCGTTTAGGAAATTGATTGATCCGAGTCTCCCATCCGGCGCACCCCAACTATATGGAGGATCGCGATGAGCAAAGGCAATCAAAAGCGGACCGGGCTTCCCGTCATACATGAGTTCGCCGCTGGTATCGATATTGGCTCTCGGTTTCATGTCGTAGCCGTGCCACCAGGGCTGACCGATCAGCCAGTGCAAACCTTCCAGGCCTTCACAGCCGATCTGCAGCGCATGGCGGACTGGCTAATTCAGGTCGGGATTAGCACGGTAGCGATGGAGTCGACAGGCGTTTACTGGGTACCAGTGTATGAGATCTTGGAAGAGCGCGGCATCGAGGTCGTGCTGGCCAATGCGCGCGAAGTCAGAACTGTTCCGGGTCGTAAGACGGACGTCAATGACGCTCAATGGCTGCAGCGACTGCATGCTTGCGGATTGATCCGCGCGAGCTTCCGTCCTGGTCGGGAGATTTCTGCCTTGCGTGCCTATCTTCGGCTGCGCGAACGACATCTCGATTATGCAGCTGCGCACATTCAGCACATGCAAAAGGCTCTGACCTTCATGAACCTGCAGCTTCATCACGTGGTGGCGGACATCACCGGCGTCACGGGAATGAAGATCATTCGCGCGATCGTTAGCGGCGAGCGCGACTTGGAAGTCTTGGCCGCCATGCGTGATGTCCGATGCCGGGCGACGGCAGATACGATACGCGCATCATTGAGCGGCAACTATCAGCCGGAGCATCTGTTCGCGCTTGCTCAGGCGCTCGCACTGTACGACGTCTACCAGCACCAGGTCGAGCAGTGCGACACGCAGATCGAGGCAGCAATGGCCGTCCTTTGTAAGGACAAAGCCGAACCAGCAACGCCACTGCCCAAAGCACGCCACACAACTCGCCAGCCCAATGCTGTTATCTTCGACGTACGACCGGTGCTTTATCAACTCACGGGAACGGATCTCACCATCAAAGAAGTCGGTGATCGAGCAGCCGCGTGAAGACTGGCAAGTGCTGATCCAGGACGCTCATCCCGGCTATATCGCGTGGGAGGAGTTTGAACGCAATCAAGTCACGCTCATGCACAACCGCACCGCGTGGACGTCAAGCGGCCCGAACCCGCTGCCGCGCGAGAGTCCCTCTTGGGAGGAGTTTGAACGCAATCACGTGACACTCAAGCAAAATCTCGCGGCCTTGAGCACCGAGGGCCGGGGCACGTTGCCGCGCGAAGGCATCGCGCTCCTCCAAGGTCGTGTGCTGTGCGGGCGCTGCGGCGCGCGCATGCGCACACGGTATGAACAATTCCGCGATCACCTCATTCCTTACTACGTGTGCACCGACGCCGTCGTGCGCCGAGCGGGCAAATTCTGCCAGTCGATTCGCGGCAGCGACATCGATGAAGCAGTGGGCGAGCTGCTACTTAAGACCCTCGCGCCCGCCGCGCTCGATGTGGCGCTCGCCGTGCAGGCGGAGATCGCCGGGCGCATCGAGCAAGCCGATACCCTCCGTCAACAGCAGCTGGAATGGGCGCGTTACGAGGCGGAGCTCAAACGCCGGCGATTTCTAAAGTGCGATCCCGATCATCGCCTCGTCGCCGATGCACTGGAAGCGGACTGGAACGATCAGCTGCGCCGGCTCGAGACCCTGCAGCAGGAACACGAACGCCAGCGTCAGGCCGATCAAAGCTTGCTCGACGAGGCCGCCCGGGCACGCATTCTCTCACTCGCTCGTAACTTCCCGCGCATGTGGAACGACCCGCGCACCGAGTCGCGCGATCGTAAACGCATGCTCGCGTTATTGATCGAAGATGTCACGCTGACAAAAACTGACCCGATTGCAGTTCACGTGCGTTTCCGCGGCGGCCAGACAACCTCGCTCACCGTGCAGGGCGCCAAGTCCGTCGCCTTGATCCGTAAATTCAGCCCGGAGTTCATCGCAGAGCTTGATCAGTTGCTCGAGACCTACCCCGAGAAGGAAGCCGCCGAGCAACTCAATGCGCGGGGCCGTCGCAATTGGAAACAGCGGCCGCTGACCCGATCGGCGGTGTTCAATCTGCGATTTATCTACAAACTCAAGTCTCACTATCAACGATTGCGCGAGCGGGGCATGCTGTCCAGTGAAGAACTCGGGCAGCGTCTCGGTGTATCCGCCACTATGATTAACAAAATGGGTCGGGCCGGCCTGCTGGTTCGCCACTTTTACGGCAATCGCGACTGCTTGTACGACCCCGTGCAAGCAGGCACGATCCGAAAGGGAAAAGCAGGACGCCCCTCTATCACTCTGGATGACCCGTCGCAGGTCCGTTTCCGAAGGGATCGGCCCCGCTGGAATCCTGACGAACGTCACTCCGGCCGATTCGACCGCCTTCGTCTTATGCGCATCGGCATCCTGGCGGTGCGGCTG
>Ga0137359_10000191_pt1 | contig 47362 bp, 42 predicted proteins | sample Mad1_40_16metaG_FD_108281 | JGI IMG/M metagenome (GOLD analysis project Ga0137359, IMG submission 108281) | Vadose zone soil microbial communities from Angelo Coast Range Reserve, California, USA - Mad1_40_16 metaG | ecosystem: Environmental > Terrestrial > Soil > Vadose zone | place: USA... | reverse complement strand
GCCCTACCCACCGTTGCGATACTACGAGCCTATGGACGTCTACCTGCGTCACCCCAAAGGACTGTTGAAGGGTCTTCGTAAACGTTGGCCGAATCCTATCGAAGCTACATCGAGCGTTAACGGGCCGTTTAATGAATGGCCGAGGTTTCCTTTTCAAGTTGGTAACTGCATTCTGAGAACCACACGGTTCCTCGCAGAACTCTCCAAAACAATCGCAAAATAACAGTTTCAACATCGCAACTGAAGGAGCATCACAATGAAATTCTTTGAGGATCTTGGTTCGCTAGTGGAAGGGCGTTGGCGGGATGTGAACTACGATGAGAGAGCATTCCCGGAGATCGCGGCGCAGGCCCTCGCTGAAACGAATCCAAACCGCCACCAGTATCCCTGGGACATCATCCGCTGGCTCCACACGACTCCGCAGTTGCCCAGTCAACGAGACGTCGAAGGACGGTTTGGGAACCCGCCGATCACCTTATACTGCTCGCCAAGGTTTCATATTGACGTGTATTTTTGGCTTGACGGAACCACCAGCATTCACCAGCACGCATTCTCGGGAGCTTTTCAGGTCCTTCTTGGTTCGAGCGTCCACAGCCGATACAGCTTTGAACAGGAGCAGCACATCAACTCTCACTTTTCCATTGGCCAGGTTTGCCTAAACAGCGCAGAGCTTCTGGCGGAGGGAGATATCCGAACCATATTGCCAGGGCGTCAGTTTATCCATTCGCTCTTTCACCTCGACAGGCCTTCTGCCACCGTTACAATCAGGACGTACCAGAATCCTGAAGCCCTGCCCCAGTACGATTTCCTGAAGCCCTGTGTCGCGCTCGATTCTTCCTTCAAAGACGAATCGACCATCAAGAAGGCTCAAAGCGTGATACTCCTGCTGGGAATGAACCATCCGGAAGCCGACTCATTCATAGGTGATCTGGTCTCGTCCTCAGATTTCCAGACGACGTTCTTGGCCCTTCGCGCAGCCTATGAATGCCTGACTAGTAATGCACTGCAAAACGTCTTTCACCTCAGCACAGGAGAAGAGCGATTTCATGCTCTTCTGCAAAGAGCGCGCAGCAAGCATGGCCACCTTGTAGATGTTGTTCCTCCGGTGATATCGGAGACTCGAAGACAGCAAGACATATTGAATCGAAGGACGTATATGACGACCAGCGAGCACCGGTTCTTCCTCGCGCTGCTACTGAACGTCCCGCACAGAACGAACGTGCTCGAGCTTGTGAAACGGCGCTTTAAAGACAGAGATCCGGTCGATATTATCGCCGACTGGGTCATGGAGCTGTCCACTACTCGTTTGCTTGGGTCTCGCGAACCGAATGTCCTCGGCGTAGATGGTCTTGACGACGACCACTTGTTCGTTATCCGGTGCTTGCTTGAGGGTCTTTCGCGCGAAGAGGCGAAGGAAGCGCTTCGGAGGGAGTACTACTCTGGACAGGAAGGTAATCTAGAGGGTGAGTACGAGGCATTGTTCAACTCACTTTGTAGTTCGACTCTGCTGAGTTCCCTGTTGTTTGATTCTCGAATGGCATCCATAACGTATTGACTTAATGGGCTGCGAGGCATAAGCTTACCAAGCGTTTTGATCGACAATTCTCCGTGGCCCCCTTATTTTTTGCGCTGCTCGTCCTGAGAATCCGCATCGGCTAATCCTATCATCACCCATACGTGACGAAAGTCTTCGACGTCTTGCGCTAGCGCGTCTAATGCGAGTCCGCCAAGCCCGCTCCATATCGCCATGTCGGTGGGTTGCCTGCGCCGGCGCCACAGCATTGTGCACAAGGACGCGAAGGTCATCAAGGCCGGAAGGCCGAGCGTCGCCGCAATATTGAGCGGCGTTAGATGTGCATCAAACGGAACGCCAAGGTAACGACCCGGGTGGGTATCTGGACCGCTGCCGAAAAGAGGATTACCAGCCAGCGTGCGCAGCGACGACGTCATCGCCGACCAGCGGCTGGTGGCCGTAGAGGAATCGAAGCGCGCGCTGCGGGGACTGCTGGGATCGAAGGTGAGGTTCCAAATGCTTAGGATTGCAATGACCAAAGCACAGAATACGGCGAACACCGAGACTGTGATGCGTCTGAATCGAGTATTCGCGGCCCGGATCGCCGCCGCGAGCCCAAACGCCAGGATACCACGGGAAAAAGTCATCAACACTGCAAGCCACAGCGCCGCGACCGTCGCTCGCCGCAGCCAGACGGGTAACTGAGCCCTTCGACAATTGACGACGGCGCCAGCGAAGATACAATAGCTCGCGAGTAAATTCGGCTGATAGAAACCGGCTTGAGCGCGTGCATAGTGTGTCGAGGGAGCAAGGTCGCCGTACGTGCCAAGTAATCTTGTTTGCACGCCAGCATAAAAGAGTATTAGGCCTGCAATTGCGGCCGCAGCCATAAGCAGTGAGGTTATCGCGATGACGCGTCCCATGACTGGCGTAACGCCGGGTCGCGGCGCAAGGTCTGACGTTATCAAAGCGAGCATGCACAACTCGCCGATACCCAGAAGCTTCGTGGCGCCAGAACTCCAGTCAGTTGTCGTCAACAAAAAAGACAAGACAGCGAAAGCAACGTACAAACCTAGTGCGACATGCGTTGGGCGGAGTGGCGGCCATTCGTGCGCCCACAGTTTCTCTCCAATCCAGGCGACCGCAGCCGCCGCAAAAACCAAGTCGCTCCATTGAGCGTGCTGGTGCAACCATGGAAACGGCGGAAACCAACTCCACGGCAAAAGCGCCAGCGCGCCAAGGTACAGCGTAAGGAGTATGCGAGACAGGCGCCTCGGAGACGCTGGAATGGTTGAAGTACCGCTCACGTAGGTTTCGAGCTTGTAGGGTTATTCGGAGACTATTTTGAAGTTTCGGAGCCTTGGGGAGCCAGGATGCAGGACCTTAGCTTTCTTTGGAAGGTCCCTAGTGAGACTGTGAGAGCGGAAGTCTATGGAAGTTGGACGCTGAGGATCTGATTGAATCTAGCCACCAGCCCTCGAGGGCGAACGGAGCCCTTGGAACATTGCTGAAGAAATCTAAGATACGCGAGTTGCTCAGGTGCAATCCCACCAACGCAGTTGGTGGGATTTACGGCTTGGGCGGACTCATAATTGGTTCCGGTTCACCAAGAGCCTCTATGATCACGGGTATCAGCAATCCCGACAGGAGGAATAAGTACGGGTAGTGGTTCTCGTCGCAATAAACCTTGAACACGGAATCGCCCGTCGCCGTCACTTCGATGGCGTTATCGAATTCCTTGTGGTCGCCGGGTTTGAGCGTTTTCTCTTGGTTCTGACCATATTTCACTACCGCTTCGCCACGGAAGCACCTGACATCAATCTCCCTTTTCTTCGACAACACTCCGACATCGCTGATGTCAAGGATCTTCAAGCGCCCGGAAATACCGGCAGGCAACGTAAACGTGACCCCCTCACCGCACTTGTCAAGAGAAGCATCTACTGAATTGCTTGTCATCGCCAGGGTGATTGCTGTGATCGGGTCGAGATCGACTCGGCCAACTGGCCCCATTTCGATGGTCGCGTGGCCCCCAGTCCTCGTCTGTATTACACTTCCACTCAGAATTGTCAGCCCAGTCTTGGCCTCGTTGCCGTTCACGAGCACCGGTCCTCTTGTAGTTAGGTTACCGGTGGGTGCCTGAAGTGCTGGCAGATTCTCGTAGGTTGGATCGGGCATTTTCTCGCTCGACCCAGAGGCCGCCAAAGAGCTCAAGGAGAAAGCGGACGCGATTAATAGCGATAGTACCAAGCTAAGGATGGCTTTGAAGTTCATTTTGGGTGTTTTCACGTTGCCTCCATGTGCACGCCGACGAGCGAAACAGCACATTCCAAGGGTATTCTTTTTACCATTCCCTTGCGAATGGCCCTAAGAATACGAGATGTTAGGTTGAATGTCAACAATGATTTGCGCCTGTGATTTGCGCCTGAAACAATGTCATGCCCCACGCTGGTTAACCTGCGCCGGACCCTTACTCGAGGCGTATGCTCATCTTCTTGAAAGACACGCCCAGACTTCGCAGGTACTCCAGCCTGGTCTCGGGCACTTTCAAGCTCGAAACGAGGATCTCTCTGATTCCATGAGTGCGAATGAGTTCAGGCACCTGGCTGCTGTCAAAAATCCGGTAGCCATGCATGAGCTTGCCGGCCTTGCGTTGATCATCGTCGACGAAGCCAATCGGAACGTAACGGTAGTCTGGATTTTGCGAAAGCTCCTTTATCAAGAGCTCACCGCCATCGCCCGCGCCGTAGATCAGTATAGGCTGCGCATCCGGATGATGATCCCCATTCCCTTCAATCATCTCTCGCAACAGGCGGAATGACAGTCGGCTCGCGCTCGCAACCACCAGGAGAAGGAGTCCATTCAACAGAAAGACCGCGCGGGATGGCCCGTGAAACCAGTAGACCACGAAGACGACCAGCATACTTAACGCGGCGCCGGCAATCGCCGATCTTGCAATGACAATCAGATCATTAATCCCAGCGTATCGCCAAAGCCCGCGATACACGCCGCCGACCAGGAAGACGGACATCTCTATGATGATCACGAGGGGCAAAGTTTTCATAAAAATGGAAAGCTGCTCGCTCGGAAGTCTACCATCCCAGCGAAGAACGTAGGCGCCGTAGTAAGCCAGGGTTACTAGCACGACGTCCAGGAGCACCTCGAAAACCCGCCGCTTGTATGAAAACCCCGCTATGGCATTGATGATACGCAAGCCAGCAGGCTGCTCCCCTTCCTCGTAGATCCGCACCTTACCCAGATAGAGTCCGATGAACAGGACCGCCAGCGCAAATGCGGGAACAACCGCAAGCGCCCACGTCGTTTCCACCAGTCGGACCATCAAGGCCAGAGTCCCAGAGACCGCCGCAAAAACGTACAACATCATCACTGCCCGTCGCTCCGAGACGCCAAGGGCCACTAGGCGATGGGAGCTGTGATCGCGTCCACCCTGGGACACCCTGCGCCCTGATAGCTTTCTAGTGACCGTCACCATACAGGTGTCAAATATCGGTATCATCAGTATCAGCAGAGGAGACAACAGCACCGAGGTAAGACTGCGAAAGCGGCCCGTGCCGCTTAGAAGCGCAATGCTGCTCAACATAAAGCCGAGGAACATTGAGCCGCTGTCGCCCATGAAGATAGAGGCCGGGTTAAAATTGAAGATTAGAAATCCGAGCGCGGCAGCACCCAGCATCGCCGGGAGCTGCGCTTCCAAAGCCTGGCCGTTGAGCAAAAAGGTGATCGTCAAGAATGCACAAGCAATCACGGCCACACCGCCGGCAAGCCCATCCATGTTGTCAAGCAAGTTTATTGCGTTGGTGATGCCAACAAGCCAAAAGATCGTAAGAAGATCATTGACCCACTGATAATTGACCCACGGAAGGTGGAATCCAAAGTAAACCGTAACCGCCGCGGCAATCAGTTGAACGACAAGCTTGGTATACGGTTTGATGTGGACCAGGTCATCGATGAGGCCTGTGAGACATAACAACGTCCCGGCCGCCATGATCGGATAGGCGCCCGACAGGTTTCCGGCGAAAACAACGTAGCCAATCGCAAATGATAGGTAGATAGCCACACCGCCGAGCATGGGTGTGGGCCTCAGGTGCCAACGATCATCCCTGGGAGCCGCCATCAAACCCATACGCGGCGCCAGGGCACGGGCGATAAAGGTGAGGATCGACCCGCACAGCAATACAAAGAGAAAGGCAAGAACTATGCGCATAACAAGAATGGGGGTTTCTCTAATGCCCCTTTTGGTCCCGAGCGGAGCTGTATGATTCAAATACGAGAGAGCTAGCCGGAATACCTCCCTGGCCAGCCAGCCTTTGTTTATTATAAGCGATGACGCTCCTTATTATACCGTCCAGGTCAATCTTAGGTTCGTAGCCGATTAGCTCGTGTATCTTCGATATATCCGGCACTCGGCGCATCATGTCCTCGAACCCTTCTTCGTAGGCCTGGTCGTACGGCACAAAGACCATCTTAGACTCCGACTCAGCCAGATGCTTGATTCTCCGGGCCAACTCGAGGATGGTGAGCTCGTGATCGCTTCCGATATTATATACTTCGCCCACAGCTCGCGGATGTTCGGCGAGTGCGATCAACGCACCGACAGCATCCGACACGTGGGTGAAGCACCGCGTCTGCGTGCCATCGCCGAATATTGTTATGTCGTCGCCGGTGAGCGCCTGCTGAACGAAATTCGGAATGACCATACCGTAGCGCCCGGTCTGGCGCGGTCCAACGGTATTAAACAGTCGTGCAATCACCGTCGGCACCTTCTTTTCCTTCCAATATGCGATGGCTAGAAATTCGTCGATCGCCTTTGAGCATGCATAGCTCCACCTGCCTTTGCTGGTTGGTCCCATAACGAGGTCGTCTTCCTCGTTGAACGGCACCCGGTCGCGCTTCCCATACACCTCCGAAGTCGACGTGATAAGCACGCGTTTGCGCTTCTTTGCGGCCAGGCTCAAGACGATGTCTGTTCCGCGAATGTTGGTCTCGATCGTTTTCACCGGGCTCTCCACGATCAAGCGCACACCGACCGCGGCCGCCAAATGGTAAACAATGTCGCTGATATCGATTAGCTCAGCCGCCAGCCGCACGTTCGAAATACTGTCGAGATGAAAAGAGAAGTTCGGGTGGTTTTTGAATTCCTGAATATTCTCGATTGAGCCGGTTGATAGATCGTCGAGCACTTCCACCTTATCACCGCGCGCCAGAAGCCGCTCAGCCAGGTGCGATCCTATGAAGCCGGCGCCTCCAGTGATCAAAACTCGCATTATTACTTTCCTTTTCCGACTAAAATAGAGCAAAAAGTCATATGGCCCAATTCTTCCACAGCAGCCCTACCAATGGAGTGCTGGTGACTGTTACACGCCACTAGTTCATCACCTCCGCCATGTTGGGCGCCTGCCGCCGATCGAATCGCGAAAGCCTCCCCGCGTAACGTGAAAGAAGCGATTGATAGACTGATGCAATCTGTTCAACCATAGTTTCGGCCCGAAACGCAGGGTCAACCCGATGTCGACCGGCCTCCCCCATCCGAGCTCTGAGCTGCGGGTTGGCTAGAAGCTCCGAAATTGCGTCGGCTAGCTCTCGGACATCGCCCGGCTTCACCAGAAAGCCGGTCTCACCAGGTATAACAACCTCAGGCGCTCCGTCCAGGTCAAATGAGACGCAGGGTTTCCCCATTGCAAGAGCCTGTGGCAGCACGCGTGCAAGTCCCTCGCGCAGTGATGTGTGGACCACTACGTCCATCACGGCGATCATCTCCGGAATGCGCTCTCTGGGAATAAGTCCCGCGAAGACAAAATTGTCGAGGATTCCTGCTTCTCGTGCCCGACTGCGCAGGTGTTCATAAAGCAGCCCATCGCCAATCAGGAGAAAGCGCACGTTCGGGTGGCGTTGCACGATTTCGGGCGCAGCGTCCAACAATTGATCGTGTCCCTTAAGCGAGAATAGGCGAGCAATCTTCCCTACCACTGGCGCATCTTCCGGAATACCAAATTCGCGTCGAACCGCTGCAGGGTCAACTTTGGAATCCAGAAACCAGTCAAGCTCCATGCCACTGTAGATCGTTGTGAATTTTTCCGGACTGCCTATCCCCGCTGCGATCGCCTTTTGGGAGATGACGCTCGAGACACTGATGAAGTGATCGGTAAGCGGGGCACAGAGCATCTTCACTACCCACCACAGCCGATTGACGAGCCACGGCTGATAGTCGTGGAAGACAAGGCTGTGAAGCGTGTGCACGACAATAGGCGTTCCGGCAAGCTTCGCTGCCAGACGACCGAGCACTCCCGCCTTGGATGAGTGCGTGTGAACTATGTGATATCGCCCTGTGCGAATCAGTCGATACAACTTGTAAGATGCTGCCACGTCCGACAGCGGGTTTATGCTGCGCCCCAGTTCTGGGACAATGACAAGCCGCGTGGTGCGCCGCGCTCGCTCCAGCAGGTCCCCCTCCGGCCCATTATCAACACCAGTAACCAGCGTGACTTCATACTCCGGCCGGCGATCCAGACCCTCGACCGACAGCAATGTGTTCTCTTGCGCACCGCCGACGATCAGCCGTGTGATTATGTGAAGCACCCTGACGGGTTGAGGGTTAGACATAACCTAAAAGCGCGCTGTAACCAGGTAGTCGCGATCAAGCTCCAGCCAATCATAGTTGGTTACGCCGGCATCGCTCAGAATCTCCCTGACCTTGGCCTCCGAATAAAGAAACAGGGGGCAACCGCTGATCCAGAAACGCAGCCGGCGCACAGGAACCCGCCACTCGCGCGATTTCGGAAAGCTCATGATCATTTTCGATCTCGTCAGCTCGCGCATGCGAGTGACGATCGGAACGGGATCCGAAACATAATCAAAGAAGCCCATTGCCGAGCTGGCGTCGAAGATTCCCTCGGGCACTGCCTCTGGAAATATTCCGGCGCGGAAGTCGCACACATCTGAGACCCCTGCATGCCGCGCGTGCTCGTTTGCTAACTCGACCATCGCTTCCGCAAAGTCGACTCCAACGACGCGCGTAGCGCCTCGCTGGGCGTACGCGATGCAGTAGCGTCCGGACCCGCACCCTACATCGAGCAGGGTCTTGCCCGTCAACGGACCCAGTAGCTCCAAGGTCAGATCGAATCGCCTTCGTACAACACCTCTCCACACCGTGTCCACCCACCGTGTGAGGGCGCTCTTGTCGTCTTCGTAGATTGCGTCGAACCGGCGAGCGTCCGCGTGAAAGTGGCTGCGAACCTTTTGTTCAACTGACACCGAGCACCTCCTTCATCGGAGCAAAGCTGAAATCTCGCAGCAAGCGCCGCAAACGGTCTTCGGTCTTCTGCAAGTTGAAGTAGTGCGTCAGCGAAATTCTTCGCGGCAACCGAATGCGCGGATGCTCCGGATCCAACTCCCACGGATGTACGTAGAACACCACCGGATGTCCTTTGCCATTCACCGACCTGAACGCGCGCCGCGTAAAAGCATAGGGAAATATGCGAAAATAAGCTCCGCCGGCTATCGGCAGGTTGCGACCTAGTACCTGCAGCGTCGAGATCGGAAACTCCATGAGTTGCTGCCGTCCCGCTGCGACCTGATAAGGCCAACGCGGCGCGTCCGCAATACCGTAGCGGTAGTTGAGTACCGGAAAAATGCTCGAGTCGTAGCGGATGCCCAACTCGCCCAGCACCTCAAGCGCCCACAGCGAATCGCGAGTTATTGAGAAGAACGGCGCGCGATGACCCAGCACGCGTTTCCCGGTGATGTCCTCCAATGATTTTATCGCTCGGTCCATCTCACCGCGAAACAGGTCAGGAGCCTGTCGATAGATAAGTGTATGCGAGTAGCCGTGAGTCCCGATCTCGTGCCCTGCGGCCGCAATCTCGCGAACCATCTCGGGATGCTGTTCTGCTACGTATCCAAGTATAAAGAAGGTCGCACGAGTTCCCGCTTCTTCGAGAATACTCAACAGCCGGCGGCCCGCCTGGACCACGCGGTCCTCGTAGCCGGCCCATTCGGTATGGGGAATCTCGAGACCCTGATACCAGTCTTCAAAATCAATGGTCAGGGCATTGGTGATCGGTTGCATTACTTTGACCGTACTCAATCGGTAAACTCGCGATGCCAGAGTTCCAACATCAAAAGGGTCCACAATTGATGCGAGTAGTCGCGTCGTCCGCTCACGTGCTCGTTGAACAGATCCAAAACCACTCTTGGCTTGAAGTAACCGCGTCGCAGCGTTCGCTCTGGCAGAATAGTCTCCGAGAGAAAATCTTTCAGCTCCCCGCGAAACCATCGGCCAATCGGAACACCGAATCCCATCTTGCCACGCGTCAGATTCTCTTCGGGAAGGAGTCCGCGCAGCGCGCGTTTCAGAAGATACTTAGTCGTCAGGCCGCGAAGCTTGTATCGAGCAGGTAGACTGGCGGCGAACTCCATCAAATGATGATCGAGAAACGGCGAGCGCGCTTCGAGCGATACCGCCATGCTTGCGATGTCTACTTTGACCAGCAAATCGTTTGGTAAATAATTATTAGTGTCAGCCAGCAACGCGCGGTCAACAATATCCATCTCGCCGTTGCCCTCGAACCACGGCTGCACAAAGCTGATTGCGTTCGCTCCTGAGGTAAGCGCAAGAAACTCTCCCGTGCATAGCTCGGATTTCAGCTCCTGGCTGATGGCGCTCGCCCATCGGAGATAGCGCTGCGCGCCGGGACGGCCCATCACTCCCAAAAAACGGCGAGCCTTTCCCAGCCTTGAGCGGCTGACCCCTGACTCGGGGACCGCTGCTACTGCTGGTTCCACTAGTCCTTTTCGCACGAATCGTGGCAGCCGGTTGTAACGCTCAGCTATCCTCATCGCGGCGTACCGCTCGTATCCCGCAAAGCATTCGTCACCGCCGTCGCCGTTTAATGCGACAGTGACGTGCTGCCTTGTCATCTTCGACAGATAGTAAGTTGGAATTGCCGATGAGTCGGCGTATGGCTCTCCGTAATGGCGAACAAGCGTTGGCAATACCTCGACCGCGTTTGGGCGCACAATGAATTCGTGGTGTTCAGTCCCAAATCGATCGGCGACTCGTCGAGCGTGCGTGATCTCGTTGAATTCTTGCTCCTCAAATCCGATCGAGAAGGTCTTCACCCGCTCGCTTGAAAGCTCGCTCATCAGCGCCACGACCGCGCTCGAGTCTATACCGCCCGAGAGAAAAGCACCGAGTGGCACGTCCGAAATAAGTCGTGCACGCACGGCGTCTCGCAAGAGTTCAATGACTCGCTCACCCGCCTCTCTTTCGCCGATGTCGATTTTGTTTTTGAAGTCAAGCGACCAATACCGCTTGATCTCAATTTCGCCGTTTTGCCAGATCAAAACGTGGCCGGGCTCGAGCTTGCGGATCTTGCTGAACGCGGTCATCGGCGCGGGCACGCACATAAATGAGAGGTAGTGCGAGATCGCATCCGGATTCACGTCGCGCGAAACATCGGGATGGCAGAGGAGCGCTTGAAACTCAGAGCCGAAAACAAGCTTACCGCCCGCCAGCGCGTACAGCAGCGGCTTCTTGCCGACACGATCGCGGGCGAGAAGTAGCCGTTGAGATCGCTCGTCCCACAGCGCGAATGCGAACATCCCGCGCAGGTATTTTGGCACATCCGCGCCGTACTCTTCATACGCGTGCGCGATTGCTTCGGTGTCGCTGTTGGTGTAGAAGCGATGACCTTTTGATTCAAGCTCGGCGCGAAGCTCCGGAAAATTGTAGATCTCACCGTTGAGAATGACCCAAACCGTTTTATCCTCGTTGTGGATCGGCTGTTTACCTGTTACCAGATCAATAATCGCCAGCCGTCGCATCCCCAGCCCGACAGACGCGGTACGTGAGCTCTGGGACCCTATCTCGCCGGCGGGGCGCAGGTAGAATCCGTCATCATCAGGTCCGCGATGGACGATCGCATCGCACATTCGGCGAAGGACCCCTTCGTCTATGCGACGCCCCGTTGGATCAGCTATTCCTACGATTCCACACACGTGGCTTTGTCCTATCCCTGCTGTTGCGAGCTTCGATTTTGGCGAGGAGTCATCGGAAATCTCCCCTGCCCTGCCATCGCCCCGACCGGCACGCGAGGCAGTCCCGGAGGACCCGCTCGGGCGAGCCTGCGGAGCCTGTCAGCGCGCCTGAGTTCGATCCCCACGCTTATGAACACAAAGAAGAACCCGTACAGTTGTGCCCGATGCCGGTATGCGGTTCCGGTGTTTGACTGATAGAGCGCATATGCGAAGATCAAACCAACAATGAATATGCAGATGGCGAATGATTCCCTCAATCGATGTTTCACCAGAAACCAGTAGCCCCTGATCATCATCGGCACCAGGGCCCACCAGGCGATCAGCTCCGGCAATGTTATGAGCTGGCGCAAGTTGGTTACCATCCACGGAAAAGGCGCGAAAAGAACGTACATTATCCCGATCGGAAGAAAGCCGATGGCGGCTCGTGGATCGGTGATATCGACATCTCCGCCAAAACCAGAGTTCGCCGCTTTAGCCGACCAAACGCGTCCTGACTGAATGCGTTTGAGGTCAAATGTCTGCTGAGCCACATCCCCGGCTCCGAAATATGCGAACGCTACTCCGATGACAATTATTAAGATGCCCCCCTGCAAAACTTTCAGCGGAGTGAAGCGCTTCGCGGCGAACAGGAACGTTCCCGCTATCGCAACAAAGATTATGTAGAACGCGTAATGACGCAACGCGTAGAGACAAAAGAGGGATATCAATAAACACACCAAACTGATCGGGTTCCACTTTGAGCGCAATTTGAGTGTGTAAAGAGTGCAGAGACACAGGCAGAGGGTAATCGGACCATCCTTTAGCGCCTGCGAGGACCAAAGAATCATAGATGGCGCGAACGCAGTCATCAGGGCAGCTATTCGAGCTACTCTTTGCTGAGGATATATAAGCATCGCGATCCTGTAAACGGCAACGCAAGTGGCCGCTCCGAGGACCCCATTTATCAATTGAAGGGCAAACTGATTCTGACCAATGATGTAATAGATCGAGGCCACGAAGTAATACATTCCCCATCCAGGCCTATTTAGATTTATGAACTGAGGCAGCCAATAGAAGTTCAGATCAACCAATCCGTGCCATGAATTAGAGAGCGAGGAGCCAATGGCATCGTAGGTAAGCGCGTCCCCGCCGAAGAACGCTTGCTGCCCGGTGTAAGCGATAATCGAACCAAAGATCCACCGCAGAATTACCGCCGCAGCAAAAAGTCGCAGCAAGAATTGCTTGTCCTCATTAACTCGTAGCGTTGCCCATCCACATAGTAATGCGGTTACTACGCCAGCTATAACCGCCAGGCCCACATCAGGGGACTTAACCAATAGGAGCCCCAGTAGCAGCGACCCAGCGCAAACAACAGCGATCAGAAACAATCGAATCATTCTCTCGCGCATCATCGCACCAGACCGTGCATTTGCAGCTCTTCCGTAGCCTTGACGACACCATCCCGGGCACGTTGTCGCCTTACCCACTCCAATAGCTCGGGAATGCCGTCCTCCAGCCGAACCGTTGGCTCGAAACCTAACAAACGCCGGGCTCTGGAAATGTCGGCAAAGCAGTGGCGGATGTCCCCTTCGCGAAAGCGTCCCACTACGCTTGGGCCTATTTGAACGTCCAGCCCACTAGCCAAAAGCTCCGCAATCCGCCGCACTGACGTTGCTCGTCCAGTCCCAATATTTATTGCCTGAAAGTTTGCTGCCTCGGACTCCATCGCCAGCAGATTCGCTTGCACAATGTCGGAAACATGAGTGAAGTCGCGCGACTGAAGACCGTCTTCGAAAATTAGCGGTGGCTGTCCGTTCAATAACCGCGATGAGAAGATCGCAGCAACTCCGGTATACGGGTTCGACAGCGCCTGACCGGAGCCATAAACGTTAAAGTACCGCAGCACAACCGTTGGTATGCCATAAGCCCGCCCGATAATAATCGAGAGCTGCTCCTGATCTTGTTTGGTAACGGCGTACACCGATGCAGGATCGAGCGGCTTTGTTTCCGGAGTCGGCATGGCCTCAAGAATCGACTGACAGCGGGGGCAGCGCATTTCCCAGTCGCGCGCCTCAAGTTGTGCGCCTGGTCGGAGTGAAGGCGCTACCGGTCCGCATTCTAAACAGCGGTAGGCGCCTTCGCCATAGATTGACATCGACGATGCGACCAACAGCTTCCTGATTTGCCCGCGACGAGCCACTAGCGCCTTGAGCAATGTCGCCGTGCCCAGCGTGTTGGCGCCAACGTATCGCTCGATCTCATACATCGACTGGCCGACGCCCACTTCTGCGGCTTGATGAAACACAACCTCAATACCGTCGAGGGCGGCCTCGACAGAGGTCTGATCGCGCACATCCGCCTCAATAAGTTCTACATCAGAAGGCATCACGCGCTGAACGGCCCCGTGCACCTGTTCTACGAAGGTGTCCAACACGCGAATTGAATGGTTCTGCCGCATCAGCGCTGCAACAAGGTGCGATCCAATGAAGCCTGCGCCTCCCGTTACTAGAATCCTTGACATTAAAACCTCAAAACTTTCGTGCTGCCCAATCAGCCAATAGCGGGTAGACTGAGCACCTCACCATAGAAGGTCCGCAGCAAAATTCAATCTTCACCGCGACGCTGGTGTGTACAGCTCCTGAGACGCGATGCATGTTTGACCGCCATATCACCCGATTCGTCGGCCTTTGACGCATTCTCAGTCAACAGCGATTTCATAGAAAGAATTTCGATATCACCTCGCGCCCGAAGCGCGCAAGCGTGTTCAAGTATCCTGCGCAGCCCGCCAAACATGGCGTCGGTTCGGTCTGCCAGGTTCGTCGGGTGGAACCACAGATGGAATACCCCTTTTCGCCGCGAAGCGGCTTCCAATCCTTTCACCGCGCGCGTGACACGAGCAGAGATCGGGATGTAGCGCCTTAAACCGTGCATCGGGAAGTAGACCATCGAGCCGGGTACGTTCCACAGCCCGGCATCGGTGATCTCGGGGAGCGCGGCCACCGGCGTCGCGGCCGTGATCACATCCCACAAGTGACAAAGTCGTTTGACCGGCGCCGGCCAATTCTTACTTTCATACCAGTTTCGCTCTGGTCCTCGATAACACTCGAACCCGTATTCCTTGAGCACATCAAGGTGGCCCACCTCATTTCGTGGGAACGCGAAAGACCGCATCTCGATTCCCATCTCCCTGGCAGCTTTTACTGAGGCCGCCAGCTCGCTCTTCGCCGTTTCGCGAGAGCACCCGGGATCGCCAAAGATCACGTGCGAAAATGAATGACCCCCGATTTCCTGCGGAACTGGGCACGCTCTGATCTTCCCTACGAGACTGCGCCCGAGAAATAAAGAGTCGCTTCCTTCGAGGCCTCCAGGGTCGCGCTCGAACCAATCATTCGGGTGCCATAAGTGCACCGGCCTGACAATCTCAGGGTGCTTGCGGCCATTGCTCGGACCGCATCGTTCCAGGAACAAGTGCCCCAGCACACACCACGTCGCCGAGACTTCGAACTCGACGAAAAGATCAAGCAATCGGTCGATGATCTGCTCGCGCTCAATCTGGCAGGCACGGCGAAACCTATCCGGACCGAACAGGTCCAGCGTTCCCCAGATCAACTCAAAGTCGATGCTGATGGTGAAGACGCCTCGCTCTAGTCTGATTGGATGTTCAGGCTGCATTGTCTTTGTGGATGTGTGCTACGATCGAGCGCTTAGGAGTTGCCTGTGATCAGCCTCTCCTCACAGCATGCACCAGAAACATATTCGAGAATTCCCTCAACAGCGGGACATCAGAAAGAGACGCGTCCATCGGCTCCCAGGTCTTGAGCAGGCGCGGCAACGCGCGGGGCGCTAGCCTTTCGACCCAATTAATCGGGCCAAAATAGACTCCGTGGATGGCGGGCATCCCTAAACCTGCCGCTGCGAACTCACGCCGCAACTTCAATGAGGTCGTGAAAAACTGCTTTAACCGCATAAGGTCGCCGATGCGCACCACGTTGGCAGCGCGGTTCACCAACCAGTAACCGTTCAAATTGAACAACGGAGCCGCAGTAGCAAGGCAAACGCCGCCGGGCTTGAGTACCCGCGCGATCTCTTGCACGCAGCGCCGCGCATCGGGAAGGTAGCGCAGTACTTCAATACACAGCACGAAATCAAAAGACGAGTCGGGAAACGGAATCGCCTCGACATCCGCTCGCTGGATATCAGCACCGGGATTCTTCGCACGTGCGTGCTCAAGCATCCTCTCCGAACCGTCGACACCGGCTACGTCGAAACCACGCACCCGGTAGCGCGCCATGTGATCGCCAGTTCCGCACCCGACATCAAGCAAGCGAAGGCCGTCGCCGCGCGCCGGAAGGTAGCGCTCCAACCGCACGTCCAGGCGTTTGCGGCTGTAGGTAAAACATGAACCATATGCATCTGCGGCATGAGCTCGATAACGCTCCGCGAACTCGTCCGCTTGAACCGAGTGCGTCTCTATTGCCAGTTCTTTTTGTGACTGAGTTGATTGCATTGGAAGTCTGAGCTGTCAGTGCGACTCCGGAGCGCTGACTGCTGATCGCTGGCCACTGATTGCTGACGGTTCTGCGCGCATCACTGATCGAACCACTTGGGCGAAGAGCTCTGCCGAGCGATGCATAGAGTAACGTTCCTCGACCGTCTTGCGGCCGGCGATTCCTAATCTCGATCGGAGACCGGCGTCGTCAATGAGTTTCTCAAGCTGACTCAACCATTCGTCGGATGTCGTGGCCAGAAGGCCATTCTCGCCGCTTTGAATCACTTCGCAATTAGCCCCGATCGCCGTACAGATTGTGGGAATGCCGCCTGCCATGTACTGTAGCGCCTTCAGCGCACACTTACCACGCGCCCACTCCTCATCCGGCATCGGCATGATTCCTATGTCGAACTGGCTGAGTTCTTCGACTTCAGTTTCCGGAGACCAGGATCGCCACTGATAAGGAACCCCAGGGAGCAATGGCTCGCGGTTCGAGATCACTCGAATCTCCACGTCCCGGCGTGCTATCAACTCCTTCAGCACTGGAGCGAATACCTCTAAGTAGGTCTGCGATGTTGAACTTCCTGTCCAGCCGACGATTACCCGGCCATTCGACCTCGGCCGCTTCGCAGGTTGATAGTGACCCGTATCTATGCTGGTTGGTATCACCGAAACTCGAGAATTGTACCGTCGCGCATAGTCGGCTAGCCACGAATTCCCAACAACCACGTGGCTACTCATGCGGCAGATGCTTGCCGTCTTGCCGGGGAACTTCAGCCAGGCAAACCGGCGATTGACGTCAGTTGTGTGCAACACGAAGATGGCATCATCAAAGTCATATATGATCGGTCGCCCCAACGACGCAACAACCCGTTCCAGTATCGCGGGGCCTATTATGCAAGCCGCTCGATGTATCAAAACAACGTCATAGTTTCGCGCAGCGATCACATCGGAGAGACGTGCCAAAAACCGCCTCATATTGGCGGCGGCCTTCGCTACTCGCCGGCCCGGCTTGGGCATCAATCGCAGCATCGACTCGTCCGCAAAAGGGAGGAGGTCCACGCGTATGCCCTGAGCTGCGAGGTGAGGAATCCATTGCTCGATGCGAAATCGCTGGCTTGGAGTCGTGTCTGGCGGATATGGCATGAAGGCCAACACCTTGATAGGAGATTTCAACATCTTGCTGAGTTCAGATTGGTGTGTGTCCCGTGAGCTAACGGTGCAGGGCCAGTATTCTCTTACCGAGCATTCTTAGCGACTTTGGCAAATGCAGCTTACAAGCAAGTTCATACAGATGTTTTAACAAAAGCATGTAACGATTCTTCAGGCAATCTCGGAATGAATTCTGTTTTACTTTTTCAGCGAATGTTATGGAATCAGCAAATCTGACATTCCTGAAGTGTCTCGATCTGTATATGCACTCTTCGACAACTTGCTTTGCGCCGTAACCTCCGGTCGTGTCATGGAAAGCCATTATTCCGCCTTCCAGCACTTTCGGAAACCACAATTCGAAATCCAGCTTCACATAATCGTACTGGTGTACTCCGTCTATGAAGATCAATTCAATAGGATCATGAAAATCTCTGGCCGCGTCCTCTGAAGTCTTCACAATAGGAACTATTACATCGTCAACACCTGCGGCATTGATATTGTCTTTGAATTCCTCAAAGGTCCATATCTTCCCGTAGCTCTCCTCGACATCGGGGAACCCTATATGCGGGTCTACCGCGTGCACTTGAATTCTGCTTCCCTGTTTGGAACCTTTGCCTAGCCATATTGTTGATTTTCCTTTCCAGGAGCCAATTTCAACAATACCGCCCCGGCCGGTGCAGTTTTTTGCGAGGCTGTAGAGTAACTCTCCCTCTTTGTTACTCAACCAGCCCTCGACTTCATCAATGAATTCTTTGATTTCCTCTATCTCCGTTGCTGTAGTGCTCATTGTTGATATTTACCTCGAGCCGCGACCGACCAGTTCACACAGGTTGGGAGGCTCAACTATCATTTTCCAGCCACGTGCCTTCAGCCGCGCGAGAAGCCCCCGTTGAAATCGGGACACCCAGCAGGCGCTCATAAACGGTTATGTAACGTGGCCCTCCCACTTTCGACAGAGATAGCTCTCGTTCAGCAACCTCCCGGCATCGTAGCACGATGCTGTCATCGTTGAGCAACCTTGTTAAGTTTTCGGCGGCGCGCCGATACTCTGATTCCGAATGTTCAGGGATGATCACGCCTACGCGGTTCTCTCCAAGCATCTGGTCGCAGTCCCCTGTGCCCGAATTGGAAACCACAGGTACCCCGGCGGCTAGATATTCACCCACCTTTGTCGGAGAGGAAGCGCGCTTCGAGTAACAGTCGCTTATGAAGGAAATCCCCACGTCGGAGGCCGCAAGAATTGATGGCAACTCGTCCGGCGGGGCCAGGCGAATGTCATAATCCTCAGATCTCACACTTGCCGATTGCAATGCTTGCTGCATTGGAACGGGATCGCTCTGCGTGAGTACCTGAAAGAAGAATCTAGGGTCCTTGTGGCGGGCCATCGCAAAGAATCGCGCCATCTCATCGGTAAGATACCAGGCGCCAAGCTTACCCACATACGTGAGAACGCGTCGCTCGGTCCAGCCTCGATCTTGCCGGTACGCTGTGCGTCGCTGCGGATCGATGGAAAACCTTTCAATATCCACGCAGCAAGGGATCACTTGAATATCTGCCGCCCTTTTTTGCAATGCCGGCTCGCTGCCTGTTAACTCTTGCTTAATACGGTGCGTCAGCATCACAAAAGCATCTGCCTTTCGAAAGAATACGCGCTCCATTCGTTTCGTCAGCCGAAACTTTATGTCGCCTTCCCTCCAATGACCTGCGTCTACATACTCTTCGGCCAGCAGACCGCGAAGATCGAATAGGAAGCGGCAACCAAGCAGCCGCTTTAACATCAGGGCCATCGCGGCTGGCACGTGTGACCGCGCGTGTATAAGGTGAATATCGTGCTTCCGGCAGATGCGCATTGCTGTCAGCGTTCCGATGGCGATGTCGTAAAGCGTAGCAAGCAATGACGGGTGCTGATGATAACGCAAAGCGTGCCAGCTAATCCCTTGTTCCGCCATCGCTTCGCGAATCGCGCGCTGCTTCTCGACTGAATGGCGCTCGCGCTCGAAAGTGAGCAGGTGCATCACAATATCCTGCTTTGCGAGCTCGCGCACGTAAGCGATCACCTGGGTCTGCACGAGAGGCTCGGTCACATTGTAGTAGCAGATGTATAGAGCGGCTCTTTTCATCGGCCAGTCTCGGGCGCGGCGTTACCAGATGGAGACTTGGTGATCGCAAGCCTGCGACGACGCCACCGGCGAAGTGGGAATCCCGCAAACTGCGAGATATTATCTGGAGTGAGAAGAAGACTCTTCACCGCGTGCCGAGCGAATCCCCTATATTGCCCAGCGGAGAAAAAAGAGCCCGCCAGCACGGCGTGAAGATTGCCATAGCAACGCGTGCGCAACCGACGGAGTTGAGCATCAGCATCACTGAACGCCTTTTCATAGGCAAGCAGCATATCCTTCTCCATCGCCCTAATATTACCGTGCATGTTTGTCCCGTGCAGACGATACTGAAGCAACATCTCAGGCACGAATCCAACTTTGTAGCGGCTGGCAATGCGATAGTAAAGGTCCCAATCCGCGGATGTGGACAGACTCCGATCAAAACCTCCCACTTCTTTGAACACGGCATTAGGAATTACTGTCCCGCTGCCGCCCCCGAGAATCACAGCACGGCGAAAGAGCAGCATCTCCGTAGCTACCCAGCCATCCAGACCATCGAGATGCTTGCTTAACGGTTTGCCGGTATCGTCAATATCCTCAGTTCCGCAATGAACCAGGCCAAGCTGTGATTCCGTAGCGAATCGCTCGACCTGCCGCTCGATTTTTCGCGGCAGCCATACATCATCGGCGTCCAGAAATGCCAGCAAATCTCCCGTCGCAATCTCTGCGCCTTTATTGCGAGCCACGGCGACTCCCTGGTTCTGTTGACGGACCAAGTGTATGCGATTCGCATAGTGAACCAACTTGTCAGCCGTGTTATCGGTAGAGCCGTCATCTACGACTATTACCTCAGACGGCGACAAGGTCTGCGCCAACACGCTATCAATTGCCTGTCCTAGAAAGCGCGCATGGTTATAAGTTGGGATGACAACCGATACTGTGAGCATCAGGCAAGGTGTCTCTCTGCTTTAGCGTCTCAAGACCTTCGCGCCACCCGCGAAAGATGTAAAGACCAAGTAGCATACGGTAAAGATTCCACAGCGTAGATTCGGGCACACGAATTCGCTCGGTCAGCAGAATCGTCCTCTCAATCAATGTGACTGTCGGCCTGGTCACAAGCGCCGATTTGACGAGCTTCTTGAGGATGAGAGTCGGACCGTCGCTGAGCGAAACATATCCGTTCACCCTCGCGATCGCAGCCCCTCCGTGAACTTCCTGATACTTTGCGCAGAAGAAAACGGTATCATGCGCGCCGCGCCGTTGCGCCTGGCAATAACGTTTCAATTCTCCCGACTGATCGTTGTGCAGACACGAAATGGCAGTGTTATACAGAAAACGAATTCCTATCTTACTCGCCCGGTGCGCAAGATCCTGGTCCTCACACGAGTTGCGGAACTGTTCATCAAACAAACCGATACGCTCCAAATCCGCTCGCGGAACCGAAAGGTTTCGCGCTGTCGGGCAGCTCATCTCCCACATGTTTGGACCAAGCGGCGCAGATTTGCGGGCCTCTTCAAATGTCTTTTCCAGATGGTCGAGGTAACGGCCAAACGGAGTTTCAGTCAGCGAAGTGAGTTGCTGAAAACCTCCGACAACCCAATATCCATGGAACTTCTCGAGCGTCTCAACATGCGAGTCGATAAAATTCTCCGGAACGATCAGGTCGTCCGACACGAAGATGATGAAGCGCCCACGCGCATTGCGGATCGCAATGTTTCGAGCTGCGGAGATACCAACGTTTTGCGGTTCGCGAAACGTCTTCAAAGCGCACGGCAACCGGCAGCCTGCGAGAAATGAGGAGGTCGCATCGCTGCAGCCGTTGTCCACAACGAGGATCTCGTACCTCTCCGGAGCCAGAGTCTGATGACTCAATGCTCGAAGCGTTTCTTTTAGCGCCTCACACCTGTTGTAGGTTGTGATTACAACGCTAACTAAGATTTCTTTCTCTTTTTGCCGAAGGAGCGGGTTGCTCGCCATATTCTGTCTCTATTCTGCGCTCTATGACTTTCTGATAAACCCTCTCGTAGCCTCCCATCATGCGCTCGAACGTGAACTGGGTCGCGCGGCGGCGACCGGCCTCGCCAAATGCCTGCCCGCGCTCGGAATTCTCGAGAATGTCACAAATCGCGTTGGCCAGCGCTCTGCTATCGGCAGGTGGCACGAGTAATCCGGTTTCGCCGTCATGCGCTACTTCAGGAATGCCGCCGGCCGTACTGGCAACAACCGGTTTGGCGAGGCTCATCGCTTCAAGCAGCGTGAATCCGAAAGACTCCGCAAGGCTCGGTAGCACAACGAGTGAGGAGAGCGAAATCAGTTCCGACACATCATCGCGCCTTCCCAGGAACCGCACTGCGTCTTGAAGTCCTCTGGCTCGAACATCTGCTTCAAGCTCGCCGCGCTGCGGGCCATCCCCGGCAAGGAGGAAGACAACAGAACCGACTCGAGATGTGATCTCCGGAATTGCGTCGAACAAGTACCGATGCCCTTTCTCCTCATGAAGGCGAGCGAGCATCAGGCACACGGGCTCCTGCGACAGATCGAACTCTTGACGCAGCCTCGCCACACCCCCTGGTTCAGGCTCGCGTAACGGTTCCATCCCGTTATATATGACTGTGATTTGACTACCCGGCACACGTTCTACTTCTATCATAATCTGGCGCGTCGCTTCCGATACGGCGATGACGTGATCGGCATGGCGACCGCACCACGCATCAATGCGGGTATGCCAACGGGCGTCGAGGCGAATATTGTGGTCGGAATGATGGCGAGTGAAAACGAACGAGACTCGCGCGAGCCGGGCAGCAATCAAACCGACGAAAGTCGGATCAAAACAATGTGCGTGTAGAACTGCGACCCTTCCTCGTTTAAGCAACCGCACCAGCCGCAGAATGACGAGAGGGTACTGCCACCTCGCACCGGCTCCAAGCGAAAAGGTTGGAGTGCTCAGGTTCAACATCGCCTCCTGAAGAGGACCGCCAGGAGCGATGGAGCCGATCATTGCTGGGAATCGCTCACGGTCGTGGCAGCGAGCAATTGATCGGAAATAATTTGTGTCGAGGTTGCGATCAATCAGATGACAGACGCCATGAGGCACCTGCCCCGGGAGCGCGCGCGTCCCGCTTGCTGTAGTCATATCGATTCGATCATGCGGGCGCGACGCCTGTGTTCCCAGGCTGGGCGAACCGTAACGTTGCAATCCTTCGCGTACCCCGCGGAAAATCGCCACCGCGACGGCTGTCGTGTATGCACGTCTGCTGAGATTCGTGTCGGGGGCAACCCGTTCGGCGAGAGTGCACGCCGTTCGAACTAACAGTTGGCCGGTGTTTGTTGCCAGAATTCGCTTGATAGCTTTCTTCAAGATGAGCCGCGGCGGATCAACGCCCCAAGCCACGGGTGCGTGTTCGCGCACGAGTCGCGAACGTGGACTTGTTTCTCCATACTTTCGCCACAACAGCACATCGGAGATGCTGTAGAGGCGCTGGCGCTCGCAGAATCGCTCTAGCGAAAGAGCCCAGTCGTTATGCAGCACTACGATGCCGGGATGATATAGCACGCGTATGCCTGCGTGGCGGGCGCGCATTCCGAGTTCCCAGTCTTCGCTACTTGCAATCGTGAAATCCGCATCGAATCCGCCAAGCATTTCAAAATCTCTCGCCGGCAGCGACAGATTGGCAGCCGTGATACCCTTCGTTTCTGAAACATCAACTTCGTCGTGAGATTCATGAAACGATTCCCATACCGAATCGCGATAGCGGCCAAAAGGTGTGCTGCGCATCTGCTGCGGATGCACCACTCGGCCGACGATCCAGCAGCCCGGGTTCGACGCCAGTGTCTTAAGATGAGCGCTGACAAAATAAGGCTCTACTATGATGTCATTGTCAATAAAGACTAAGTATTTGCCTTTAGCTTCCGAGGCGCCCCGATTTCGTGCGGCCGCCGGACCAGCGTTTGATTGGCGCAAGTAACGGACAGGCGCTCCGGTTTTTGCAATCCATTGCTGCACGACAACACTTGTATCGTCGGTGGAGCCATCGTCGATAACAACTGCCTCCCAGCGATCAGACGGATAGTCCATTCGCGCAAGAGCGCCGAGGGTTTCAATCAACGCATCACTTCGATTGAAAGTTGGAATGATGACGGTCGCGTCCGTGAGCGACTCTTTCATAACTGCTTGCCGTTCAAGGTAGGAACCGCTCTTGGCATCACGCGGTGCTTCCATGTGCGCATGCGATCGAACCATGCGTAGCCAAAGATCGTCGCTGCCCACAGTGTCCAAAAACGCACATCAACCAGCAGCGCCGGCCTGATACTGATCGCTCTTTTGAGGTTGGCGCGAGCTGCCGGCATTAAACCGAGCCGACACAATTCCTCCGCGAAGCACCAGGTGCGGTGCGCGGATTGGTGCTTCGCTCGCTTATGCAGAGCGTGAATGTCAGCGCGCGAGGTCGGGATCTGCCTGAAGATGTCCTCAAGCATCCACATCTCGTCTTTGCCATTTCGTGCGGTAGCCATCACACCGGAAGTGCCGCTCTGAGGATGGTGGCGATATTGCGCGAGTGTATCGGCCAGATAAGCCACTTGCGAATGAAGCGCGACTCGCATCCACATGTGCCAGTCCACGCCCCAGACTATCTCTTCGGTGAAGGGACCTACCTCGTCATAAACGTTGCGCCGAACCATCACGCCAGCCGGGTTAACGACGCAACCTTCGAGAAGAAGTCTCTCGAAAAGAGCTTCGCCGGGCTCAATCCGGTCTTCGTCGTAAAGCTTCTGGAGATAGAGCGGCGTCCCGCTCTGATCTATGTGCTCCACCGAGCAGTGAACGAGTCCGACTGCCGAGTTATTCTCGAGCGCCGCTACAGCACGCTTCAAAAAAGAGGGCTGCAAAACGTCGTCCGCGTGGAGAAGTACAACGTACCCGCCGGTCCCGAGTTCCAGGCAGCGATTCCAGTTGCTAGCTTGACCCACGAACTCATCAAACCGGACGTACCGGACCCGCTCGTTCTCATAGCGTCCACAAATCTCCGGAGTCTCATCGGTCGAAGCGTTGTCGCATATCACTAATTCGTAATCGCAGAACTCCTGCTGCAACACACTCTCGATCGCTTCGGCCAAATATCGCGCGGTGTTATAAGCTGGAATGCAAACACTGACTCTTGGCATGCGATTGTCTTAAACGGCCACCACGAAGTCCCAAATCCTCTGCAACTCTAGCGGCCGTTGCTGGTTTCAATTACCTTTTGACCTCGAAGAGAAGGTGCGCGTCATTTCGGTCGCTCTGCTTCCAGTACCATCGTTTCGAATTGGTTTATCTCCGCTCCAATTATTTCGCCGTGGTACTCGAGCCCTCTGAGGCTTTCATCATCGCTCTCTGCCACCGGATAACAATTGAAATTAGTAAAGCCAGCCTCCTCCAGAGCGAGCTGGAGTGTTCGCCTGTCGTAGATAAACAGATGTCCCCAGTTTCGGAAGAAGTTGTTTAATACAAAACATTCTCCATACTGACCTATTTCTGGAAGCCATACATCCGTTGTCCACAGTATGTACCGTTTCTGAAACTCAGTCTTATCCGGCGCGTAAAGAGAGATCAATTTCTCAAGATTGGGCGTGGCAATGCGAATCTTACCGCCGGGCTTCAAAACCCGATTGGCCTCACGCAACATGTTCAACCCGCCCGTGTATGGCAGATGCTCGATCAAGTGCTCGCTGAATACATAGTCGAAGGTGGCATCTTGGAAAGGGAACGGTTTAGCTGCATCAAGAAAAGCCACTTCCGACGAGAGCGGACAGTAATCGGTATTGAGCCATCCTTTCAGGAAATTGCTTCCCGTGCCGATTTGCAGCTTTCGAACCTGGTGCGATGTCGCGTAGGCATTCAAAAGCTTTGATCGAGTAAGTAACCACACAACTCTATGGAATTCCTCCCTTCCCGTCCGTAGAGCTTTTACAAGGGCAACAAGAAAATCCGAGCGTTTTAATAACTGTCTGAAACGATTGCCCATAAACTCAAATCTGCCGTGCGCTAAACAGCCATCTGTCCCGCCACTCGAGCTGCCACCCTCCGCCCGCTCTCGATCGCTTCAAAGCTCCAGTGATAACCCCACTCGCCAAAGCGCCCACAAGGATAAAGACCCACGCTTTCCATCCAAGAATGAATCACTCGCAAGCTCGATTCGCGATTGAAGTCGTACACGACATAAGCGTACGGAATATTAATCTGGTCCTCGACAACGATGCGGTCAGAGCCCTCCAGAATTCCCGTCCGCCTCAGCGCATCAATCGTTCGCTCAACAAGCCCGCTTTCATTAAGAGGCTTTCTACGGGAGTAGGCAATCTCGCAGGAAATAGAGCTGTGCCTGGGAGGCGCGTTGTCCGGCGCGTATTTCGACGGGAAGCTCACCCGGAAAAACGGTATCTCGTGATCGTAGAAGTAAACCCAATGCCCGGGACCAACGTTCTCGCGCGCCACCCCGAGATTTACACAACGAATTGATGTCCACATCAATCGCTCCGCGGCAGCTCGCACCTCATCGGGCGCATCAACCACCAGGCGAATAAGAGTAGGCAGCGGGATCGTCGAGATCGCCGCTGTGTAGTTGCGCGCGCTACCGTCAGAAAAAGTGATCCGTCTCGCCTCGCTCTCGATACGAGAGACGGCGCAACCAAGCCGCACTCCTGTAACGCCGGCAGCGAGCGGTTCGATGATTCGCCCGAAACCGCCACTGGCCGGATAGGAGAAGTCGGTAAGGTAATTCAGCTCCTGTGGATGTGGATCAATCGCCCCGCGCACCACCTGTTCGAGGGAAGGACGTGAGACTCGGCCTCCGACCTTCGAGCCAAGCCATTCCGTGTTCATCTCTGATGGCTCGACCGTCCACACCTTCCGCGCGTACCTGAGCATGAACTCATCGGCGAAAGTTCTTCCGAACGACGCGTAGCACCAGTCTTCGTAGCTCTGGATTTCCGGCTCGAGCTGCCGGCAGGCTTCTATGAAGTCCATTACGCAGCGGGTCGCAAACTCGGGATCGAGCGCGTTAGCGTTCGCCTGGACCGGATACCGTCCGTAGCGCGTCGTGTCGTAGTTGTTCCAGATCTCGGCGCGGTGTGAAATCATCTCCGCGCCCAGCGGCTCCCACACGAACTGGCGAGAGCACTCATCCTTACCGAAGAAGACGTGTGCCCCTTCGTCGAAGTTGAACCCGTCGACCCGCTTGGTACGGCAATGCCCGCCGATGTAGTCCTCCTTTTCAAAGACCTCGCAGTCGCCGCCGAGGTGGTACGCCGCGCTCAAGCCCGAGAGCCCGGCGCCTAGCACGATCACGTCGTCTGGCATAGTTGGACCTTCGCCTCGATCTCTTTTCGCGCCCAGCCGATTGTTTGCTGTAGCCCAGTGTCGAGGTCGATCAACGGTTCCCATCCCAATAGTCGCTGCGCAAGAGTGATATCGGCCCAGGTGTCGTAAAGCCTCTCGGGCGCCGCGTGACGAGCGCCGATAAGCAAAGGAGCCTGAGTCTCAGTCATCTTCCAGATGCGTTCCGCCACGTCTCGCAAGCGATGCGCCTTACCTGTTCCAAGATTGATTACCCGCCCTTCGATCCCAGGAGCATAGGCGGCGTCAATCAGGCTTCGCACCACATCGGCAACGAAGACCAGGTCGCGCTTCTGCTCGCCGGGCGACATTTTAAAAGGAAGCGTTCGCACCGCGCAGTCAACCGCCTCGGCTACAAACATATCGGAGGGCTGCGCCGGACCGTAGACGCTGAACGGCCTCAGGACAACCACCGGGCATCCATCGCGCGAATGCATCTCCAGCGCACGCGACGTCGCCTTTGCCTTGGAAACACCGTATGGAGTCGCCGGTCGAAGCGATAAGCCTTCGTGCAGCGGTCCCGATTGATTCCCGTATTCTTCAGAGGAACCGATGATCACGATGCGCCGGACTCCGGCGAGCATTGCGGCTTCGAGCACACTCACCGTCGCATGGAAGTTGACTTCGTCACATCTAAGCGCCTCGTCTCGGGCGTCGCTCCGTCCCCTCACCCCAGCAAGATGGAAGAGGGTTGCCGGCTTTTCCTTCTGTATCTGCTGGAATGAGTCGCGCTTGGTGAGATCCATCTCCACCCAGCGCACGCGTTCTCTTAAAGCGGGGAAATGAAGGTTCTCATTCCACGATCTCGAAAGCAAAATCGGCTGGCAGCCGGCTGCCACCAACTGCGGTACCAGATGCGAGGCTATGAATCCGGTCGCTCCGGTGACGGCCAATGGTTCAAGAGACAAGAGGTCTGGCATCGGGGTGTGTGAAAACTGCGGGAATACCACCCACGGCATTACGCAGATGCTGTGCGGAACCAAGGCGGCGTTCCGTCAGGAGGACCACGCCCCTCCGACAGCAGGGCCATCCACCTACTGGGTTGGTGGAACCCGCGTAGCAGGTGAAAGCGTGTAGCCCCGGGGCAAGCCTGCGCAGCCCTGGGGAAGTCGGCACGTTGGCGCCTAAGCCCGCGCAGCGGGCGGCAGCTGCTGCTGCGCGCACATCCCGTATCTGTAACACTTCTGTCGCTCCCTGCGTGGGCTCACTGTCAGCAGCCGCATGCTAACCCCGGGGCTGCGCCGACTTGCCCTGCGCTACACGCTGTCGCCCACTGCGTAGGCTGAAATGTCCAAAGTCCAGCGCCCTCCGTCAGGAGGGCCATGTCTTATGAACGTCTAGCCTTCAACCACTGACATGGCCCTCCTGACGGAGCGTGGCCGCGCGCTTCTTCCGGTCTATAAACATGGTCCTCCTGACGGAGGGCGGCCGCGCGCTTCTTCCGGTCTATAAACATGGTCCTCCTGACGGAGGGCGGCCGCGCGCTTCTTCTCGTCTATAAATATGGTCCTCCTGACGGAGGGCGTAGACTAAAATGTATGCGCACCCAGGAACTCGCGATACCAGGCCATGGTCTTCGCGAGTCCCTCTTCCAACGTGAACTCCGGACGCCAGCTAAGTGTTTCGCGCGCCTTCGTAGCGTCCAGGTACTGATGTGCTATCTCGTGCTGAGCTTCTCCAAGCACTTCCAGCTCCAGATCCTCGCGACCGGTGAGGCGCAAGATCAACCGCGCGACTTCGAGCACCGTAACCTGAATCTCGTTGCTAAAATTGAAAGCCTCTCCCGCCAGTTCTCGGGACGCAGCCAGTTGCTCGGCCAACATCAGGTAAGCCAGCGCTCCATCCTCCACGTAGAAGTAATCACGAATGTAGCTGCCATCGCTGCGAATAACCGGCCGCTCGCCGGCCAGCGCAGAGCGAATCGTCCCCGGCACTATCCGGTTCCAGTTCAAATCCCCGCCACCGTACAGATTCCCGCAGCGCGTCACGCATACCGGCAACCCATAAGTCTTCGCGTAGCTCTGAGCGATGAGATCAGCGCACGATTTGCTGACGTCGTAAGGATGACGACCCTGCAACGCGGCGTCTTCGGAATACGGCAATCGCTCGTGACTGCCATAAGCTTTGTCGGAAGAGGCTACTACGATCTGCTTTACGGTCGGCGAGCGGCGGCAAGCTTCGAGCACCGACCACGTGCCCCGTATGTTGGATTCAAAAGTGCTGATTGGATTTCGGTTGGCGATGCCGACGATGGTCTGTGCGGCCAGATGAAACACGGTGTCGATCTCGTACTCGCCCAGCACGCGCTCGACTGTGTCCTGCTGGCAAATGTCTCCGCGCACCACAGAGACTCGTCCGAGCATTCCGGAACGAAACAGCTCGTTTTCGGGGAGCCAGTCGCGTATGAGCGCGACTACGAAAGCGCCGCGTTCGATCAGGGCTTTGGTCAGCCAGCTCCCGAGCAGACCTGTAGCTCCGGTAACCAGCACCGGTCGTTCTCGCCAGAATGTTGGATTGCTTTGCGCTGATGCCATGGCTTTCGCTTCGCGATCGAATCTGATCGATAGCGGTCTATAGCAAACTTCGCTTTGCGGGGAATTGATCTAAGGTGAAATACCTGTTAGGGCGTTCCGGCGTCCGGCGCCCACGCTATATCGAAACAATATCGCGTGGTTCGATGCCAGTGGGGTACGTTGATATGGCTAGTGTGTAGGCTTCGGCTCAAGCCTATCAATCCGACGTTCAAGTCGTACCTGATCCGCCCGTACCTGGAGTATGTCCTCGGTTACAACGCCGAACTTGCGATCGAGGTCGTCGACCTTTTCTTTGACCTCCAGTATCTCTTCTTTGACCTCGAGTATCTCTTGTTTGACCTCCAGTATCTCCGCCAACGCTCGCTCCCAGATCGGCTTGGTTTCGAGTGCTCGTTGCTCAGCCTGGGTTTCCAAGGTATGAAGACGCGCGTCAAACTGGTGTCCCTGATCCTCTAGCGCTCGCAGCCGAGCATCGAACCGCTCACCCTGGTTTTCAAGCGCCTGGAGCCGGGCGTCGATCGCGTCAAACCGAGCGAATACGCGTTCCTCGAACGATGCGCCGCCCGGTAGTTTCTGTGTCGTGTCGTTACTCATACTCGCTACTTACGAAAAGGATTATGAGATTGATCAGAACTTGTGCGCAAGGTGATCTCGCGCGCGCGGCTCACTCCCAAACTTTCCAGGGCGCGCGGCCGGTGTCCCACATATCCTCCAGCAGCTTCCACTCCCGATAAGTGTCCATCGGTTGCCAGAAGCCGTTGTGTCGGTACACCATCAGCTCTCCATCCGCCGCCAACCTCTGAAGCGCGTCTCCCTCGAGACTGAGGTCCTCACGATCATCGAGGTAGCGATCGACAAACTCGCGCTCGAACACGAAGAAGCCTCCGTTGATGAACCCTTCGGTTACCTGGGGCTTTTCGGCGAACGCAGCGACCCGCGCGGCGTTCAATTCGAGTTCACCGAACCTGCCCGGCGGACGCACGCCCGTAACCGTTCCGATCTTGCCGTGCGAGCGATGAAAGTTAATCAGCTCGCTGAGGTTCACGTCACCGAGACCGTCTCCGTAGGTCAGGCAGAACGGTCCACCATCCAAATAACGACGGATCCGATAAACGCGCGCCCCGGTCATCGCCGATTCGCCGGTCTCGGCCAGAGTGATCCCCCAGCCGTCCTCGGCGTGGCCGTCATGAAACTCAACCGCGCGTGAACCCAACCGCACGGTGAAGTCTTTCATCCGCGCCTCGTAGTTGAGGAAAAAATCTTTGATGACGTAGCCCTTGTATCCAAGGCACAGCACAAACTCATTCAGCCCGTGCTGAGCGTAGAGCTTCATTATGTGCCAAAGGATTGGCCGCCCCCCGATCTCGACCATTGGCTTGGGGCGAACTTCAGTCTCCTCGCGAAGGCGAGTGCCCTGTCCTCCGCAAAGGATTACTACTTTCATTCGGTGGTAATCTCCGACACCGTGTCCGCGCGGCTGTTGCTTGCGTGAGTAAGGGATTGTGCGTCAACGAGATTGCGAAAGAGCGTGAAGAACGCCTCCTTGCGCACGTGAATGTCGAATTGTCTTGTCCCGAATTGTTTGGCCGCTTCGCCCAACAACTCGCGTTGCTCGCGGGAATTCAAAAGGCTTGTGATTGCCGCGGCCAATTCAACGGAGTTACCGGGCTCGACTAAAATTCCCGTCTCGCCGTCTCGTATCATTTCTGGAATGCCACCGTCGCCCGACGCAATGACGGGCTTGCCTAGAATCATGGCTTCACGCACGGCATTAGGGAACGGGTCTGGCAGAACGGACGGATGGACCACAATATCTGAGGCGGAGAGGTAGGAGAAATCATCCGGGTTGAAGCTTTCGAACCTAACGAGCTCGCGCCATTCTCGCGGCGCGCCCGCCAGTATGCTTTCTACCCTCTCTCTAAACGGCGCACTTACGCAGCCAAGAAACAGAAGTGAGAACGGTTGATTCTTTCCCTGGGCCGCTATATCGACGAAGGCCCGAGCCGTGATGTCCTGCCCCTTCCAATGAACAACTCCGCCCACTTGAACTACGACCGGTCGCTCCCGTGGTAGATTCAATCGTTGAAGCACCTCGGCCCTCGAAGAGCGTTTTGCGCCAATATGTATCGCCTGGACGTTGCTGCCATCCGGAAAGACATTCACTGGCCCTGTAAACGGTTTTGCGGCGGCTTGCGAAGGGACAATCACTGCAGAACTCATTCGCGCTACCCATCGAGCGAAACTTCGGCAAGCGGGTATCGATGGGTCGAGGCACTCCTTGATGCACCAGACATGAGGCTTTCGATGAAGCTTGGCAAACAGCGCTCCCAGCGTAACCGCCGCTGTATTGCTTACTACGACATCGACCGGGTCGTTACGCAATGCGCGGCGGAGCCGACGAAGCGGGCCGATTAGGCGTACGGAGTGATCACCGAGAATCTTGGTCCAGAGCCATGTCGATCGCTTCTCATATGCATTATCTTGTATAAGGTAGGTGAACCATGGCAGCCCGACGTCAAGAATGCGCGTAGCGATGCCCGCATCCAGGTAGGGGGCTAGACCCTCGCACCCTTGTTTGCCTGCCCAGGAAATCCGAATCCGCTCTGGCCCTAGAGCGTTCGCCAGCGTCACCCAGTCTCGGTCCGCGCCACCCATAATAGAAAGCGTTGGACTCATCAATAATAGATGAAGTGGCCGTACATAGTTCAGCGAGCGCTTATCTTCAGGCATGGTCAAGGTTCTTTGAAAGACAGGCTCAGACTTCTAGAGTAGTTGCCAAACCATTCACTATTAATCTGATCATTGCTAATCCCAAATTCTTAGACACCGCGAGGAATTGACGCGGGCGGAAAACCTGTCGCGGGGCCAACTGAATGGCCTCCCGAAGGAAACCAAGGGCATGACTCAGTTCTCCAGACTTGGCCGCAACGTGGTATTCATCTAAGCACGCCCGTGCAGCTAACTTTGAAATCAGAGACCAGCCTTTGCGAAAAGATCTTTGACATTCAGGGCAATTCGGATGTAGTTGATTCTTGTGTTGCTCCAAAGTCCGCCGCACCGCCATTACAAGTCGCCTTCTGTCTGCCGAGTATGCAGTTTCGTGAATTCTATACTCTGTAAGACACTCGTCAACAACCAGGATTTGAGAACGTTTCGCGATACGCAACCATAAATCATAATCCGCAGCACCAACATCCGTAATCGGTAGACCGCAATGGTCAAGCACACTACGGCTCAAGAGCGCAGAGGACGCTCGGTACGGATTGCCAGTTAGGAGGCTGTGAAAAACGTCCCCCGAGGGCGCACCTAAGAATGGTTCGCTCACGATTCGCCCCTGAGGATCAATCTCGTGAAACCCAGTAAAAGCAACTGTGGCAGTCGGGCATTCCCTCAAGGCTTGTAGTTGTTTCTCAATTTTCCTCGGAAACCAGCGATCATCCTGATCCAAGAGCGCTACCCATTCCCCTTTTGCCTCGAGTATGGCTCTTGCCCTGGCGCCCGCACCGTGAGTTCCATCGTTTGGTTGGTAGCAGTACTTTACTTGGGGTTCGAAATGTGCACATATCTGCCGTGTATCATCTGTCGATCCGTCATCAACGACGATGATCTCTAAGTCCTTGTAGGTCTGTGCAAGAACGCTTTCAATCGCCTCCCGGAGGTATTCAGCGGCATTCCAAGCCGGGATGACAACACTGACTAGCATATTTTTCTTTTTGGGGGTCTCGGAACTAGTGATAGGTATGGCGTCACGCGTCGCCGGAGATCGCAACGTGACCCTGCGCGGACCGCATGACCGCAGATGCCTCGGCGCTTTGTAACCGTGCATCAAGTTCACGACCATGTGCTATTGCGAGTCTCACAATTGAACACACGGCATTAATATGGGCCTCCTCCACCGATGTTCCCGTGGGCAGTACGAGTATCTGCCGTGTCAGTTTCTCTGTAGCAGGCAGCTTTACGGCGGTATACAGAGGATCAGAGCGATATGGTTCCATCATATGGCATCCAGGATGAAAGTAGCGGCGAGCCATCACGTTTTCGTCCCAAAGAATCTGCAGTAATCTGTCGCGTTTTATTTCAATAGCTTTCTCATCAATTTCCAGGACTATGTATTGATAGTTGCACTTTTCATTTTCATCGTAGTTTAGAAAACGCACTCCAGGTATATTTTGCAGTTGTTTTCTATACTGTTGATAATTGCGGTGATTTACAGCAATGAAGTCGTCCAGGCTCTCTAAGGAAGTCAATCCCATAGCCGCGGAGACTTCATTCATCTTGCCGTTAGTGCCAAGCTGTACGACATTGTCGTGGCCGGCGAACCCGAAATTCCTCATTAAGCGTGCCTTGTCTGCCACTTCATCGCTCTCCGTTACGATTGCCCCGCCCTCGAACGTATTGAAGAACTTGGTTGCATGAAAGCTAAACACTTCTGCGTCGCCGAAGGTACCGATCATGCGGCCCCTATGCGTGCAACAGAATGCATGTGCAGCGTCAAACAATAGTTTCAGACCGTGGCGCCCACAAATCTCCGCAAGTGCTTCCACGTTGCACGGCCGTCCCCATACGTGTACCCCCATGATACCGGAGGTGCGGGATGTAATAGCGCGCTCAACCTGCTCGGGATCGATTGTGTGGGAAATCGGGTCGATGTCGCAAAAGACCGGCGTAATCCCCTGCCATTGAAGAGAATGAGCTGTGGCGACAAACGTGAACGATGGAATTAAGACTTCTCCCTTCAAACCAAGTGCGCGAATTGCAATCTCAAGGGCGATGGTCGCATTGCACATCGCAATGCAATGTTTGGCTCCGATGAGATCAGCTACTCGTTGTTCGAGCTGCTGCACGTACGGGCCGTTGTTGGTAAACCATCTTCTATCCAGGAGATCGTTAATGCGCGCGAACAGCACGTCGCGATCGCCGATGTTCGGTCGTCCGACGTGCAGGGTCTCCGCGAAAGCTGGCATCCCGCCGAGAATTGCCAGATCCTCGAGATGGGTCTTCTCATTCATTTGCCGCAAAGCTCCTTCGGATTCGGGCCGGAACTCCATACGCAACGACGCGATCAGGAATGTCGCGGACGACAACCGCACCCGCACCGATCACGGCACCCTCGCCGATCCGCACACGCGCTTTCACTACTGCGCCTATGCCGACTAAGGTACCGCGACCCACTTTAACGTTACCGCCCAAGTGAACTCCTGGACTAATATGAACGCCGTCTTCGATGATGCACTCATGGTCGATACTTGCCGAGGTATTTATGAGGACATTTTCGCCGATTCTGGCTCCAGGATTGATAACGGCTGCCGCCGCAATTACAGTGCCCGACCCTATTGAAGTGTCAGCAGCTATTGTTGCGTGTGGATGAATCGCGGTGGCAAAGCTGAACCGTCTTGCGCGAGCGAGCTCAGCTGACCTCAGTCGTGCCTCACAATCTCCGATCGCCATGATCACATATTCAACATCGCTAAGTGAAAGGACCTCCAACTGCTCCTGTCCTCCAAGGATGAAGGCGCCGCAGAATTTCGTTCCTAAGCGGTTTTTATCTACATCATCGAGGAAGCCTGCTATCTCATAATTGCCCTGTAAGCGAATGATATCAGCCACTACCAGAGCATGACCGCCAGCTCCCCAGATTACGACTTTCTGATGCAAGAAGAGCCTTCCCAATTGAAGATCAGTTTGGAGGACTGGCAAACAGCACAGTCTCTTCTAGGTGTATAGTGAAATGATCCAAGAAGAATTCGTAATTTAGATTTAGACTTTCAAGGTAGCTGGGAATGTCCACAAAATCATCGGCTCGATGATACAGGGCTATAGCCAGTTTGGGCCTAAAGGCCTTAAGTGTCTGCTCTGCGCCCTGCAACGCTTTCAGCTCTGCTCCTTCAATGTCCATTTTGATAAAGTCCACTCTCTGTAGAGCCTGTTCTGCTACAAAATCATCAATCGACTTTGATAGAACCCGTGACGATTGCTTTTCACCCAGCATCAGTGATGTTGCGGGACCGTTCTCATAATAGCTCAAATGCTCTCCCGATTTGTCCCAGACAGGTTGCGGAATAACCTCCACCCGCGCTGCTAGACTCCGGTTCAAATCCAGATTTTGTTGCAGGATTCTCAAATTGCTCGGAGTAAATTCGAAACAGAATACCCTTCCCTCTTGTCCGATCCTAGAAGCAAAATATAATGCAGTATCGCCCCAACAACCACCCGCGTCAATTACTACATCACCTGGTTCAGCTTGAATGACCGTCCCTTCTCTATCGTATCTGTATTGTTGCAATAGAAAAGTGTCTAAGATGTTCAGGTCATGAGCGTGCACGTGAATAGGAAATCCCATCTCTTCGAGTTCGTAATAATGTAGGTACCCGCTCAATAACTCTATCGGAATTGTTCGGGGCCTCTTGAGCAATTTCTTTTTTATCAAGCTTATGCTTCCCCAATAATGAGGATCATTCAGAGGTAACTTGACGCGTTGCTTTCCTAGAATCCTGAACGTTAGAAGCATTATCATCAATCTGCGCGATGATTCGTTTTGCAACAGATTGTAGAATCTATTGAGGCCCTCATTCCGATCGAGAATCTCCTGTAAGCCTTTAGCAATGTTCATAAGCGAGAGTCGGTCTAAATGCAAAAACCCCTTCTTCCCGGCGAGATCGATGACTTTGCTCTTCACAAAATCTTTGAGTCTGCTTAACGGCCCGATTGCCGCTTCTGGAAACCTAACAAAATCTGTATTGTTTATCTGCCTGCGATATAGGTGAGATGCTAATTCATCCAGAACAGAATGCAGTACATTGTCTTTAAGTCCCAACTCTTCACTCGCTTTCGGCAGGGTTGAAGTCATTTGATGGATTTTCCTATCGGGGTATACTGGATCTCAAGAATCAAGCGATGAAACAAAATCCGTGTGCCATTCCAAGTTCGGCCTAACTACTCCTGGCCATTTACCATACCAATCGCCGCGACCTGACCCATCATCATGAACTTCAAATACAAGCGCATCTTCTTCGCTATGAATCGGTAAAGTGGTATCCTTTACAATCAGAAGAGCGATGCTGTAGATGCCCTCATTAAGTAAGTTGCCAGGAATCTGGCATACGCTGCGAAAAAGCCCTAATGGAAATGGTTTGCCGTCCCACTTAGTTTCATCCACTGTAGTTGAAGCAAAAACACAAGTCCTCTCTTGATTATAGAGGAGCATGCTTATATTTAGTCTCATGCCTTCCTTTAGGGTCACGTAGTCGACTTCAATCGTGAACGGAGTTCGAACACTCAAGATATCAATGGCGTTGCCCTTTTCAGGTAGTATGCACACTGAACGCAATCGCACCAATTCATTGCCCGGTGCTTTCTCGACCTCGTCCCAAGTCTTTTCTTGAGTTGAATCTGTTCGGTTTTTCAAATACTGGGCAACCACGTAATCAGATTGGCCGTCTTTCTTAACCTTTCCGTCCTGCAACCATATCGCTCGCTTACAGAGACTCTGCACCGCACTCATATTATGGCTTACGAAAAGAACCGTACGGCCTTCCTTCGCTACATCCCCCATCTTGCCAAGGCACTTCCTCTGGAACGCAGAATCCCCAACCGCCAAGACTTCATCCACCAGAAGGATTTCCGGTTCGAGGTGGGCAGCAACGCTGAAAGCCAGCCGCATATACATACCACTCGAGTAATGCTTAACGGCCGTATCAATAAATCTTTCAATCTCCGCAAAGGCCACAATTTCGTCGAACTTGTGGTCGATTTCAGTTTTCTTCATCCCAAGAATCGCACCGTTCAGATAAATGTTTTCCCTTCCGGTCAGCTCCGCATGAAATCCAGTGCCAACCTCAAGCAAGCTTCCAACTCGGCCGTGCAGATCGACTCCGCCGCTGGTTGGTTCGGTTATGCGAGACAGAATCTTTAGCAGCGTCGACTTCCCTGCTCCGTTGCGACCGATGATGCCGACCACCTCGCCGAGCATCACCTCAAAGCTCACATCCTTCAACGCCCAGATCGTCTCAGCGGGCGAGCGACCGTTACGACGGAGATGCTTCATTGGCGCCCGGGCCATTTCCGCAAGCGAGGTGCGCAGTGTCGCATAAGATGCCTGCCGCGAGCCGATGCGATACTGTTTACTAAGGTTTTCAACTTTAATGATCGGGGTCATGCGAAGTCAGTGGTCTGTGGTCGAGGGCGTCGCTTCAAATCTGAAAAGCTGATCCTTGTTCATACAATATCCGCGAATGTCTTTTCCATTCTCCGAAACGTGTAGGCACCGTAGACCAACAATACGACGGTGATCGCTGTCGACGTCAAGAGCCCGCGGATATCAAATTCACGACCTAATAACGCAGCGCGGTATCCGTCGATTATTCCAGACATCGGATTGAGTGCCATTAACCATCGCCATTTCGCGGGCACTATGCTCGTCGGATAGACGATCGGCGTTGCGAAGAACCATAGCTGAACTAAAAACGGCAGTGCGTGGCGCACGTCGCGGTACTTCACATTCAATGCTGAGGTCCACATTCCCACTCCAACCGCCAGCACCGCTGTTAGAATTACCAACAGAGGCAAAAGCAAAATGCTCCACGTCACGGTTACGGCATAATACGCCATGAGCAATGCCAGGATCATAAAAGCGATCGCGAAATCCACCAGTCCGGCCGCGACCGCTGCACCGGGAATGATCATTCTTGGGAAATAGACCTTGGTGATCAGGTTCGAGCTTCCGACCAGACTGTTGCCGCTAGCAGTTACCGCGTTCGCGAAAAAGGTCCAGGGCAACAAACCAACGAAGGCGAAAATCGGATACGGAATCCCATCCGAAGGCATTCCGGCCAACTTGCCAAAAAAGAGCGCGAAGATCAGCATCGAAAAAATCGGCTGGATGATCGCCCACGCCGCGCCAAACGCGGTCTGTTTATAGCGCACCTTTACGTCGCGCCAGGTCAGAAAATAAAGCAGTTCCCGATACGACCACAGATCGCGAAGATTAAGCGCCACCCATTTGCGACTGGGCCGGATGCGAACGACTGGCAGCTCGTGCGGATCCCGCTGTTGGGCTTGGGCTTGTGACTGATTCGCCGACGTAGGCTCGGCGACAGGTCCGAGAATGTTTTCAGACATGTACTCGGCTAGTCCCCGCGCGTTCCAGCGCTCTCCTGTTCATAATCCGAGTAGGTGTCGTAGTAGTAACTGTCGTATCCATCGCGATGTACATCCACATTATTGAGGACCACGCCGAAGATCTTTGCGCCGGCTCCAGACAACTCCTGACGAGTGCGCCGTACCACTTCACGCGTGCTCTTGCCACCGTGTACAACCAGCATCACTCCGTCAACCAGGGTCGACAAGATGACCGGGTCGGTCACTTTCAATAACGGCGGCGAGTCGATCAGTATATGATCGAAGCGCTCACTCAAAAGCCCGAGCATCTCTTTCATCCTCGATGAGCTGATCAATTCCGCCGGGTTGGGCGGGATTCGCCCGGAAGCGAGCAGCGAAAGGTTGGCGATCGGCAGTTTCTGAATAACGTCATCGAGCTCCGCGCGTCGCGCTAGATAGGTCGACAACCCGACCACATGGTCAACGCCGAGTATTTTGTGCACCGAAGGCTTGCGAAGGTCGCAATCGATTATCAGAACGGACGACCCGAGCTGCGCCAGCGAGATCGCTGTATTAATTACAGTCGTCGTCTTACCTTCACCGGGTTGCCCGCTGGTCACCAGAATAGTCTTGGGCGGTTTGTCTGCTGATGACAGCAGCACTGAGGTGCGGAGAACTCGGTAGGCCTCCGCCACCGACGAACGCGCGTCAAGCAAAGGCAATTGATCGATGTTTAGCCCTTTGCCTTTGTTTAGGGTAAGCCCGCTTGTCGTTTTCTTCTTGCCGTTGCTTCCCGCGGAAAGGGCGCGCGAGCGACGCCCCTTGATTGCCGGAATGACGCTGAGAGCCGGCAACTGGGCATACCGGCTCACGTCCTCAACGGTCTTGACGGTGTTGTCGAGGTATTCAAGAAACAACGCGAGTCCGACGCCGGCTAGCAGACTTACGGCGAAACCTATCAGTATCGTCCGCGGTCGATTAGGGGCTATGGGCGACACAGGCACCTGCGGCGGATCGATCATCTTGGTGTCGCTGTGTTGCTCGTGTTCCTGAATCTTGGCTTGATTGGTTTTCTGGAGGAATTCGGTATAAAGGGAATTGGCAATGTCGACATTCTTCTTCAGAATGTTGAACGTAATGGCTGCCTGGTTCTGTTGAGCCGCTTCGGTCTTGGCGATTGAGAGAGCCCCGCCCAGCGATCCCTCGTCACGAATAGCGCGCTCGTAATCGGCCTTCAACTTGTCTTCAAGCGACTTGCGGCTATCATCCAACTGCCTCTTAATCGTGGCGATCTGTTCTGTTGCTTCGATCACCTTGGGGTGCTTGGGACCGTAGGTGACATTGAGTTGCGAGTAGGTTGCCTCCAGCTCCCCCAGCTTCTTCCGGAGTTCCGCCATCCTCGGATCGGCGAACGATTCGGGAATCTGTGAGACTCGGCCGGCCTTCACTTCTTCATAAAGCGACTGTTTCATCAAGCGCTCGGTTTGCGCACGAGTGGTCTCGCCGTGAAGCTTGGTCAGCTTCTCTATCGCGAGGTTTTCTTTGCCGTCCGATGAGTAAATATTATGACTGCCGCTGTAGTCTGCCAGTTCTTTCTCCGCTTGCTCGACCTTTGACTGTAGCTCGCGGGTGGTCCGGTCGAGCCATTCGGAAGTCTTGGTAAACTTTTCGGTCTTGCCTTCGAAGCTGCGCTGTATGAAGACCTGAGCAACGTTGTCTACGATGTCGGCGGCAAGCACAGGGTCTGTGTGCTGGAAAGATATGACAAGCATTCTGGTATCGGGGAGTGGCTCGGCCGTAAGATTTGCCGCGAGCACGTCCACGTAGGGCGCAAGCCTGGTGCTCTCCTCTCTCGAACGTGCCTGGTCGTCGTTAGTAGCGACAACCGATGTTTCGGCGACTGTAGGCGCGGGGATCGCCCGCTCTTGCGGATGAAGTCTTCCAGCAATAGATTTGACGGCCTCCCAGATCGATTTCTTGCTTGTGACGTCAAGGAACCGTGGATTCTTGTCGAGCTTCAGATTGACAACCACGTCTCCCAGCAGCGGCCGGCTCTGAAGCTGGCGTATCTTGGTCTTCATGCTCAACGCGACATAGTAGATGTCACTGGAGTCGTCTGTTTGTATGACGACGTCCCCGGACCTCACCATCGTCTTGTTCTCTTTGGCGATTTCCAGAGTTGTGGACGCCTGGTATATGGACTTAGTCCGGTACATTTCGATAGTAACGACCGAGGTCACGATTATGGCTATAACCACAATGACGAGCTTGCGCTTCTTGATCGCGTGCCACATACGGCGCAGATAAACTCGCTCGTCGTCATCACCGTAACCGTACCCGTAGCCGTAAGCCGTCGCCTCGGGGTAGCCCACGCCCCCAGGATAACCGGGGCGCATTATTGGTCCTTCCTCAGCAGGGGACACTTTTTCAAGCGCTAAGCGTTCATCTGCCATGATTTATCTCCCACTTCGTCTCATTCAGCGTGATCGTGTCAGTAGATTGGTATACGCGTTACCGAGGTCATACCGAACGCATTCAGCAGAGCGCCGCCGATAGACTTGGCGCGGCTGCTCGGCACCATGATTATGTCGTTCGCCATTATGGGCACGTCCGGTTTCTTGCCGCTCATGACGGCACTAAGCTCAACTTTGATAGCTTCGCGCTCGCCGTTTGCATTTTCCCGAAAGATGATGGTCTTGTCCGCAGCGGACTTAAAGACGGTTCCCTGGGCAAGCGATACGGCCTGCCGCAAGGTCGTGCCCTCCTTGAGTGGAAACGATCCGGGCGCTTTGACCTCGCCTGACACGAAGAAGACATCAGTGGCCGGGATGTTGATGATGTCGCCCGCCTCAATAAGGACATCCAGTTCGAACCGGCCTTTCAGCAAGCCGCTGATGTTTGAGCTGCTCATCTCATATCTGGGGCTTTCGTCGGCAGGCTGCTTCTGCTCGCCGCTGGAAGTAGCACCCTCGCCGGAGTTCCGCGGAGACACCGCCTTTTGGCCACTGGGATCCTGGGCCGGGTACTTGATCCGGCGTATGATGTACGCCCTGGAGCCGTGGTTATCGGCCAAACCGCCGGCGAGCGTAAGCAGTTCCAACAAAGAAGGCCGCCCCTCGATCTGATAAACCCCGGGGCTGCGAACCGATCCCTGAATGTAGAACGAGCGGCTGTTGTACTCCTTGACCGAGACAGTGACCTTCGGGTCACGCAAATAGTCACCGCGGAGCCCGTCGGCTATGAACTGGGCCAACTCCTCAGGGGTTTTTTGCACTGCTACCACTCGGCCCAGGTAAGGCATAAGGAAAGTCCCGGCTGCAGTGACGCGAAAGCTCCGCGTCATTTCGGGCCAGCTCTCAATCTGGATATCCAGTACATCGTTGGGGCCAATCCGATAATCCTCGTCTCTTAAGACAAGGACGCTCGGGGAACTCCGCGTACCCGGCTTTGCGGCCTTCTGATTCGAGGGTGGAGCAGGCGGTGGCGATCCGCCTTGAGGGTTCCCGCTCTGTTGACTCTGGAACGGCGACGCCGCCTTTCCGTTGGCGCCAAATCCAAAGACACTCAGTAGCACCAACGTCGTGGCGGTTATCGAGGGCAAACGCGTTCGTGCGACCGCCGTGTCGGGGTTTTGCCAGATCATCATTTCATACCTCCTAAGAAAAGAGTTCGTAGTTCGGCCTTCAGGCGGAAGTTTGTAAGTTAGTTTCTCCGGTTACGACCTACAAACTTCCGCCTGAAGGCCGAACTACGAACTCTTCATCCTTTCAGGGCGTCGCCTCGGACGACATGACTGCTCTTTGGACGACTATGGCCTCAGTACGCTCTTCGGAGCCTCGTCGCGAAGCCTGTTGATGAGCGAGTTTCTCATTGGGAACCGACGCTGCGACGTTCGACGCAACGGCAACAAGCAGCAGAAAGAGCAAAGCGTTCGACGGAATCTGTAAATTAAAATCAAACATGCTGTGCACCAGCATTGCGAAGATACCGCCTCCGCTTCCAAGCGCCAATCCCGCTAGAAGCGGATCGCGCGAACGGACCCCGCGCGACACAGTTCGAAAGATCGCCACGATGAACCACAACGCAATCAATACCCCGACAATCCCAGCGTCGGCCGCCACCTGGAGATATTCATTATGCGCCTGAGGAACCCTGAGCGACCCATCGCTCTCGCTATAGATCGGGAACGCCGTCTCATAAGCGCCAAGACCGACGCCCAAAATGGGGTTGGCCCGGATCATCGAGAAGGTATCCCTCCAAATCCATCCGCGGCTCGAAAGAAACGTTTCTCGGCCAGGGGCGCTGTCGGCTGCCTGACCCTGGGTTATGCGCTTGATAACCTGGTCGGCGCCGATCCAAAAGATGCCCGCCGCGATGACCGACATTATAGCAATCACAACCACAGCTTGCGAGAAAAACATTGTAACTCGGCTCAGTTGCTTCTCACGCCTCAACCGCACGCTGAGTAATGCAATGAACATCATCCCTGCCACGATGCTGATCATACCGCCGCGCGACAGCGAAGCTACCGCGGCTACTCCCATCATCGCCGCCGCAAACACGTACAGCAGCCTGATTTCACCACGGCCCTCGCGAGCAATCACCAGTGCAATAGGTAGAGGAATCAAAAGCTCCATGTACCCGGCAAAGTGATTGTGATTCGCAAACGGACCAAAAGGAGATGTCGCCAGCGTCGGGCGCAGCCAGTAAAAGCGTCCGTCCCAGGTGAAGTGTTGCACGAGCGCGAAAATCGCCATAGCCAGTCCGTAGATCACCAGGAAACCCGAAAGAACCGACATTCTTTTGCGGGTTGTGAAGGTATTGGAAATCAAAACGAACGAGGCCAACATAAACACCAGGGCGGTGACGGTCATCCTTGTTGCGCCTGCATCCATCGACAGGCTCATCCATCGGCCTGTGTTGTCAGGAATGGCCACGCTCTGGATAAGCCCGAACAGCACGAGCGCCGCAATCGGGAGGGCGGCGTCAGGCAGCCTGACTTTCAGGCGCTTGTTCAGTACAGCCCTTGCTGCCCAGAGCGCGATCAGAGCCAGCACGATGATTTCGAACAGGAACATAGACCACGGCTCAACCGCGCCAAACGCAAGGGCCGTGAACACCACCGCAATCATCAAACCCACGGCGATGGTTTTGCCCAGCCGGTCATGCCGCTTTTCGTAGTGCATAGTAGCTCGAGTGAAGTAGCATAGACTTTAGTCGTTCAGAGTACCGACCTTAGTCGTTTAGAGTACCGATTCTAGTCGTTCAGAGTACCGATTTTAGTCGTTCAGAGTACCGACCTTAGTCGTTCAGAGTACCGACTTTAGTCGGCGGGTTTTTTGGTGACGAATTTCAGCGAGACGACTAAAGTCGGTACTCTGAACGACTAGAGTCTGTGCTACTTTTGACCCTGCTCGGTCAATGCAAAGTCGTCAAACCAGACAGCACCCCGAGTCGGTTGGTCAAAGCTGAATTTTGGAACACGCTTGACAGTGACAACCACGGCGCGAGCGCTGGGCGGCGCGGTAAAATCGACCGCAACCCGCCGCCAATCGCTGGAACCGGAAGCGATTGGATCCGACGAAGCGATTTCAGTTGACGATGTTATGTCGGTAATAACAACCCGCGGCCCTTCGGGCGCGACCAATCTTTCAGTCTTGACGTAGCACTCGATCCGACAACGCGCCCCCGGGCTCACCAGGATCATCTGCTTGACCTGACCATCGAGCCTTGTTGTGTCGCGCCCAAGAAAGTCGATTCTCAGGGACCGCGCGCCGGTTCGAGCTACACCAGCATCTACACTCGCGACCGCATAGTCGTTGCGACCAATCGTCCAATCAAACTGGTCGAAGCCTTTAACGACGTCGGATTCAAAACTTCCGTTTGAAATGCGCGGCGGATTGCGCTCTTCCTGTTTATCGCCGCTAACGATGTCCGCCCACAACTGGCGCGCCTCTGCCAAACGGCCGGCAGCTATCAGCGAGTTTACGAATCCCGAACTCTCCGGAAAGGTCAGACGTGAGTCGCGATCAATATCGGCAAACACTTTCACCGCGTCCGGCGCTCGGGATTGATTCAACAAGAACTGCGCCAGAGCAAACTCGGATTTTGGATCGCCGGCAGTTACGGCCTGCATCACGGTGAGCTTTCCGCCGGACACACGCCATAGCAAGTCGAGGGTCAAAGGCAACAGAGATGGATTTGATGACGTTGCTTTGAGGAAGTGCTCGACGGACTTTTCGAGCTTACCCTCTCGCAGGAGCAAGTTCGCAAAACGCCAATGCACGTCGGTGCAGTTTGGCGCAAGCGCGACCGCTTTTTGCAAAGACTGCTCGGCGGCGCCCCGATCGCCTTTTGCCTCTTCGATAGCCGCCAGCAGCACACGGCGCCGATAATCCCAGGGGGATACCTTGACGGCACGTTCGGCGTGAGCTTCAACGCGTGGCAGATCCCGCTCCGGGTCCCGCATCTCGGCCTCTGCAAACCTCCCAAGGAGCGGTGCGGAATTGGGCACGAAGGCGACGCCGTCGGCCAGCAGCTCCCGGGGCGGGCTCGCTCGTGAGTCGGCAAGCAGACCGACAATAAAGCTCACGAAGGCAGCGAACGTCAAAAGCAAGCATATGGCTAGAGTGGTCAGCACTACTGCTGACTTCCTGGTCAGTCCTTCTACCGTGATCTCGAATACCATTGTGTAAGGAGACGTTCGACGTAGCATAGACTTTAGTCTGTGTCCTGTAGCATAGACTTTAGTCTGTGTCCTGGCGATTGGATTTCTAAGCCGAGGACACAGACTAAAGTCTATGCTACTCCGGGCAGACCGGTAACTACTCGGTTGAACCCCTGAGGGAAGGCGCTCGCCGCGCCGCTCGATTTCTTGTTGTAGGACTCTATCGCTGCGTTACGTAATCCGACACATCCGCTTTTGTCCAGAAAAACTATCTCCCTAAAGCCCCCCTCAAATTGCTCCGGGCCATGCGTCCAAAATATTAAGATGGGTAGGGGGATTTCCCTCGGCTAGATCGTGGTCCGGCGTCTAAAACCTCGATAAAACCATTTCTCACAATACATCACTTCCGAACGGTGGCCAAGAGAATATTGCATCGGCTTAACTATTGTCAATAGCCCGGATAGGTGCCCGCATAGGTACGAGTGCGGTCAAATTTTCGGGCATACCCGCGCCTCGGTCAGAGGTGGTTGACTGATGCTTAGAGCTTACCCCGAGACTCAGATCATGTCCGACATCGCTAACCGGCCAAACGTCGCTCGCACTTTTCTCTGGTTTCTAGCCGCCGGCGTCGCTCACCCTTTGACCAGGGAACACGCGATTCCCGGATATTCCGCATAAGAGTGTCATCAGCGACACAACCCTACTACTCTTCGTCCGTGATTGCGTAGCGCATACTGATCTGCGCTGCGGCGCCAAGCATCGCCGACACACTGCAATACTTCGTCTCGGATAATTCGACGGCGTGCTGAACGGCTTTCGGGTCGATCGCGTGTCCGCGGACGTTGTGCACGACTTCTATTCGGGTGTAGATCCGGGGATGCTCAGCTCGCCGCTCACCTCGCACTTCAATGTCGTAGCCGGTAACTCGCTGTCTTTTCTTTTCAAGAATCGAAACGACATCCGAGCCGGTGCACCCCCCGAGCGCGACGAGTAGCAGTTCCATCGGCGATGGCGCAGTAAGCCTATCGTGCCCGAAGCTGGTGACCATTGCGTGGCCGCTTTGCGATTCAGCCACGAAGGCTTCTCCTCCAGCGTGTCGCAGCCGGACTATCTTTGTTTCGGCATTCGATTGATCGCTCATTGCTCTCCTTGATTGTGTCCCGAAAACCAGGTATAGGGTGAGAATGAGTTACTGTAGGAGTGGTGCCGAAGGGGGGACTCGAACCCCCACGGGTTGCCCCATACGCCCCTCAAACGTACGTGTCTACCAGTTCCACCACTTCGGCTTTTTGGAGAGCGTCTGAAATTCCAAACGTCACCCGCTTGCGTGCGCTTCCCGAGCTAGTTTTTCTTGTCGGGAGCCGGCTTCGCCGCGTCTTTTGAAGCGGCTGGCTTGGTCGGTTTCTTTGCCCCTTGATCCGCGGGTGTTGCCGGCGGGACCACCGCCGGTTGGTTCGCGGGCGGAGCCGCGCTCGATGGTCCAACCGGAACCTCCACGGGAGCGGCCGGTGCCACTGGAGTCGCGGGTACGTTCTCGGCCGGACCCACCCCTTCCCCGAGCGACCTCTTATCAAATAGTCCCGGAATCGAGAAGAGGAACGCGATCAGGAAAAACGATATGGCGGCAGTGATAGTGATCTTGGCCAAAACCGTTTGAGTACCCCGCGGGCCAAACGCCGCGGAATTCACTCCGCCGCCAAACACCGCCGACGCGTCCGATTTGCCCGGCTGCAACAGCACGAACATTATCAGGACCAAGCAAGAGAGAATGTAGAGAACCGTTAGAATCATTCCAAGCACTTCTTGACTCCTACCTGCGCTCTTTGTAGTTAACTATCCGCGCGAACGAATCTGCTTCAAGGCTGGCTCCGCCGACGAGTGCGCCGTCTATATCAGCCTGATCCATCAACTCGACGATATTGTCAGCCTTCACGCTTCCGCCGTACAGGATCCTGGCTTCCTCAGCCACTCTGTCGCCAAACATGGCGCCAAGCCGGGATCGGATGAACGCGTGCATTTGTTGCGCTGTCTCCGGCGTCGCAGTCCGCCCCGTGCCTATCGCCCATACCGGCTCGTAAGCAACGATGATACGAGAGGCTTCCGCCACAGTCAAGTTACGCATTCCTCCCGTAAGTTGTGATTCGACGACCTTCTCGGCGCGCCCCGCATCCCGCTCCTCGAGCCGCTCCCCTACACAGACAATCGGCGCCAGGCCGGCGCCGATGACCGTGCGAATCTTTGTGCTCACCGAATCGTCCGTCTCACCGTAATACTGTCGCCGCTCGGAATGACCGATGATCGTCCAGCGACCGCCGGCGTCCTTGATCATCGAGGCCGACACCTCGCCGGTCCAGGCGCCGGGACCGGGTTGTGCAGCGACATCCTGAGCAGCAACTTCCACGTTTGAGCCT
>Ga0137359_10000186_pt1 | contig 48561 bp, 54 predicted proteins | sample Mad1_40_16metaG_FD_108281 | JGI IMG/M metagenome (GOLD analysis project Ga0137359, IMG submission 108281) | Vadose zone soil microbial communities from Angelo Coast Range Reserve, California, USA - Mad1_40_16 metaG | ecosystem: Environmental > Terrestrial > Soil > Vadose zone | place: USA... | reverse complement strand
TCATGTGACGAACACCTTCGGCTGGTCCGCCACTGCCGATGCGGTTGACGATTGGGTTTACGACGAGGTCGCCGCGACATTCGTGCTTGACGAGCAAATGCTCGAGCGGTTGCGCTCGCTGAACCCTCACTCGGCGCGAACTCTTGTTGGCCGCTTGCTCGAAGCCTCCGGCCGCGGATTCTGGTCGGCCGAGCAATCGGTGCTTGAGCGGCTAAGAGATGTGTTTGCCGCCCTCGAGGACACGCTCGAAGGAGTGGCTGGCTGAGTACGCTGGGAGCGCAGGCATCCTGCCTGCCTTCCTTCATTCCGAGCAGGCAGGATGCCTGCTGTCTCAGGCAAGATGCCTGCGCTCCCGGGGCTAATCGTTCAAAATGATAGTTCCCCGTCAATTCGATCAGTCATTCCTACGACTCGTACATTCCCTGAACGGAGCCTGACCGGCTCAACGCGCCCTACTTGCGGCCTCTGCCAAAGTGGCATGGTCCTTGCCATTCTGCTTGGGGCGAGGGATTTCTGTGCTCGAATCCCGCCTTCGCTAGAGCCTATACAAAGTTGTGACCTTGGGGACTCTAATTGACCGCAGAGCTTCACAAACCAGAGTTATCAACCCGGCCGCCGCAGCCACGGGATGAGGCGGCGACGCTCGAAGCGCTCGTGCGTAATCAGAATCATCACGGTGAGCCCGACCAGCTCGTGGGTGATTTCATCCGTCTGGCGGCTGAGGCCTGCTCGGCCCCCGTCGCGGTATTGAGCGTGGTCCGCTCTGACAGCGTGCAGCATATTTTCCGATTTGGTTCGCCGTCCGATAACTCTTATGACACTGCCGGTGAAGCCGCACTCGTCTCGCGAGCGATTCTCGAACGGGAATTGTATGTAGTGCCGGATACGCTAAAGGATCGCAGATTCAAAGACGACGTACCGCCCGCTGAGCGCGGGGCGGTTCGCTTCTATGCCGGGGCGCCTTTGTTGACGCCGGAAGGATCCCTGATTGGTGTTCTGTCAATCATTGACCACAGGCCCCGGAAGCTAACCGCGACGGAGAAGCGCGCACTCTGTTCGTTGGTCGGCGCTGTGATGGTCATCTTCGAGCTCAGCCGCAAGAGCGTTGAACTCGAGCAAGCCAAGGCCGAACGCGAGAAAGCGCTCGAGTCGCTCACGGCAAGCGAAGAGCGCTGCGCGATGCTGCTTCGAGGCGCCAGTGAGGGATTGTGGGAGTGGGATCTTGAAGCCAACGAGATGCATTTCTGTGCCCGTTGGAAGGCGATGCTTGGCTACAAGGAGGATGAGTTGACCAGCCGCCCTGATGAATGGTTCAACCGCGTCCACCCTGAAGACATCGAACGAGTTCAGTCGGAGATCCTGTCGCATCTTCTCGGCTTATCAAATCAGTTTCAGAGCGAACATCGTGTGCGCAGGGCGGACGGAGCCTACCGCTGGATGTTGAGCCGCGGTTTGGCCGTGCTGGATTCGAACAGGTACGTTTATCGGATGACCGGTTCGTTAACTGACGTGACTGACCAGAAGAAGGCCGAGCAGCAGTTGTTACACAACGCGTTTCATGATGCGTTGACCGGGTTGCCAAATCGCGCGCTGTTTATGGACCGGCTGAAGCAGTCGGTTAGCGAGGTGAAGAAGGGCGAGGGCTATTCGTTTGGTGTGCTGTTCTTAGACCTGGACCGATTCAAAGTGGTAAACGATAGCCTTGGGCATCAGATCGGCGATCAGTTGCTGGTCGCCGCTGCGCGCAGGCTCGAGTCATGTCTCCGGCCCGGCGACATCGTCGCGCGGCTGGGGGGTGACGAGTTTGCGATAATCCTCGATCACGTCAGGCAGATTGGCGATGCAACCCAGGCGGCTGAACGAATACGCGAACGTCTTGCAACGCCTTTCAATCTGAGCGGGCACGAAGTTTTCATTTCGGCGAGCATCGGAATCGCGCTAAACCAGTCGGCTTCAGAGGAGCCTGACGAAATCCTTCGCAACGCGGACACGGCGATGTATCGCGCGAAGGACCAGGGCCGGGGCTGCTTCGAACTCTTCGACAAGGGCATGCGCGCGCGCAACGCGGCGCTCTCGCAGTTGGAGAGCGGACTGCGCCACGCGCTGGCGCGCGATGAGTTCAGCGTGCACTATCAGCCGATAATCTCGTTGGAGACCTGGCGAATCAGCGGGTTCGAAGCGCTGCTCAGATGGGAGCATCCGGAGCACGGGTACATTTCACCTTTGAAGTTTATTCCGGTTGCGGAAGAGACCGGGTTGATCATTGAAATTGGACAATGGGTGCTGCGAGAAGCGTGCCAGCAACTGAAAATGTGGCAGGAGCAGTTTCCATCAACTCCACCGTTGAGCATCAGCGTCAATCTTTCGGGCAAGCAGTTTTCGCAGCCCGACTTGATCGAATGCATCTCGGAAATCCTGAAGGAGACCGGCCTCGACGCGAGCAGCTTGAAGATCGAAATCACCGAGAGCGCCATCATCGAGAACCTCGATGCGGCTGCCATGATGCTGAAGCGGATCAAGGCGCTCGGCATTCGGCTGTCGCTGGACGACTTTGGTACCGGCTATTCTTCGCTGAGCTATCTGCACCGTTTTCCCATCGACACCCTGAAGATCGATCGCTCATTTGTTTCGAGGATCAACCTCCCCAAGAACGCTGAGATAGTCAAAACGATTTTGACGCTGGCCAGGAACCTGGGAATGGACGTGGTTGCCGAAGGCGTGGAAACTCGCGAGCAAGTGCTTCAGCTTACCGGGTTGAATTGTGAGTACGTCCAGGGCTATCTGCTGTCGAAGCCGATCGACGGCCGCGCAATGAAGGAATTGATAAGCGAGATCTATCACAGAGGTCTTGGTCAGCAGGAGGCGGGAGCAGCGTAAGAAAACGACTCATTTTCCATTTTTCATTTTCCATTTTGATTCGCGATCTGCAATTGTCAATTTTCAATTTTCAATTTGTGATTTGTGATTTGTGATTTGGAATTTGAAATCTGAAATCCCTGCGCGGCTTCCCTTATCAGCGAATTGCTCCTCCACAAGCGAACTGCCTCACTGATTGTCAAACGTCCATCGGGTCGCCGTGCTGGTGAACTCGCCGGCAGCACTCGTAAATCCGAACACCACGGCGGCACGGACCGCGTATACCGGCTCGTCGAAGCCTTCCATATCCCACTCGTACTTGGGGCCGTAGGCATCGGCGAAGCGGTGGTTCAACTCGGAAGCGACCATTAGTTCGGCAATGCCTTCCACTATGATCTGGGCTTCAGCCACCTCCAAGCTGATCACACACCTCGGATTGGCCGCGAGGTTGCGCGCTTTGCGCGATTGGCTTCCTGTGCTGAAGCAGAAGGAATCGTCCAGCCACACGCCCCAGACCGGCATCACGTGCGGCGCTCCGTCCGGCCGGGTTGTGGCAACCCAATAGGTATGTGCCTTGGCTAAGCGCTCAGTCGCCCAGGTCCAGTGAAGCAATCCCTTACCGCTATCAGCGTCGAGAATTCCATAGCCTGGCATATGCGGCCGGCTCGCTTTTGGTTGTGTCATTGTCCGCTCCTAAGCGCCGAGGACGCCATAGTCACCGCGTGTGCCGGAGGGGGCACGATGACTTTATCTCACTGAGCTTCGAACACGACGCTTCGCAGCAACGCTTTGAGCCTTGCATCGGAACTGATTGCATCGAGCCTCGGATCTATAGTCAGGTAGATCATCCAGCCGGCCTTCTCATTCCAATGTTATCAGCCAGATATCGGCCTCCGCTGCCACGTAAGCAAAATAGATCGTCCGATTGTCGCGAGAAAGTCCAGGACTGCCTATGTCCACATCTTCATCGGTGACTGATAAGACTTGCTGATACTTTCTTGTGCTGGTGTCCAACAAGAGAATCTTTCCCTGGCTAACAAAGAGCAGATGTCGATTGTCATTTAGCCATAAGGGCCAGTCCCCGAAATCCGTGAACCAGTCGTAGTTCTTCGACGCCAGATCATAGACTCCTATTCCTGAGTGGATGCCGCTAGGTAGATGCCGAATGCCGGCCAGCTTTTTCCTATCGGGAGAAAATGACCAGCCTTCAAAAGAGAGGCTCGAGTCGCTCAGCGGAGCCAGGTATTCGAGCTTCTGATCGTTCCAGGCTTTGCCTGGTTCAAAGATGACGCAGTCGTTCTTAGGCGCGTGAATGGAATAAGCAATCCTGTCGCCATCCGGCGACCAGGGAGAGTAATGGCCGCCGTGACTTTGTGTGAGTTGCTGAAGCCCGCTACCGTCTCGGTTGATAACCCAAACCTCATAGTCGCCGGTGCGACGGGAGCTTAAGGCAATACGTTTGCCGTCCGGCGACCAGCGTGGAAAAAAGTATCTATTCGCATCATCGGTGAGATCGCGCAGGTCAGTGCCGTCTGTCCGGATTATCAAAATGTGGCGCTGGTTTCCCATTGAAGAGCAGGTCAGCCACTGACCGTCGGGCGACGGGTCAGGAAACCATAGCTGCATTGATCCTCGTGTGATCGAGACAGGCTCACCTATAGCCTTTTTCGCAGACGGGTCAAACGCCACTTTCCTGAGATTTCTTATCTCGTCCTGCGCAACGTAAACAAGGCGGCGCCCGTCACTGGAAAAGCTCAGGTGCAGAGGCGAGGTTGCCGCGCCGATTGAAGTAACCGCTTCGGGCTCTCCCAGTGTCGCTCCCGAGCTTTCATCTATGGGCACACGCCAGATATTGATGCTCCCCCCGCGACTGCTGGAAAAGTACAGGTGCTTTCCATCAGGAGACCAGACCGGGTTCAAGTCTATTGTCGTTCCTTTGGTGACCGCAACGGCCTCACCTCCATCCGCCGGTATTGTCCAGATATCCTCCCGTTGTCCGACCCGGCTGGGTCGGCTCCAATAAGCGATGCGGTAGCCGTGAGGAGAACAACTGGGCTGCAGCGCATCACCTTCAGTGATCAGTCGCCGCTCACTGCTCTTGATGTTGATCGTCCATAGCTGACTCTTAGTGGGACGGGTTGAGGGTTGTGGGATCTTCTCGGTGCCCACGACAATCTGTTGACCATCCGAAGACCAGGACGGGCTATAACCGAAGTCCGAAACTCGAATGAGCGACTCACCGGTCGCCCCTATCAAGTATATGCCTCCGCCCTCTCGCTCGGATCGAAAAGCGAAGCGCTCGCCGTCGGGAGAAAAAGCAGGCTGAGTGTCATCGGCTGGAGAATCCTTCGTAAGATTGATGGGATTCCTCCCGCCCACCCGCTGCAGATAGATATCCCAATTACCTGAAATGCGGCTGGCATAAACGAGCGACTTACCATCGGGTGACAGAGAGGGGAAGTATTCTGGACCGGGCTGGTCGGTGAGCTGAGTGAAGGTGGCGTTTTTTAGCGGGACTGTCGCTTCTTTAGTGCCCCTTCCTGATCGTGCCAGCAGAAACCATAAGGAAGTTAGAAGAACGACCACCCCCAGAGCCAGAGCTGCGATAACGACCGTTCGCGCTCGCGCTTTGGTGTCACTCGTTAGTAAAGGAGGTCCCGGCTCCGGAGCGGAATCGGGTATTGCCTGATAGATCTGTTGTTGATCTTCCTCGGTGATAATGCGAGACCGGATGTGGCGTTCCACAATCAGAGCATCATCGGGCGAGGGCCTCACCGCTGCTACAAACCGATAGCCGCGCTTGGGCACCGTTTCTATGTACTTGTGCTCGGAGGTCTCTCCCAATGCCTTTCTCAGATCCGATATGTTGCGCGCAAGCGTTGCCTCTTCGACGATCGTATCAGGCCATAGCCTGGTCATCAGATCGTCCTTCTCGAGAAGGTGTCCGCAATTCTCGACGAGCGCGAGCAGCGTATCGAAAACCTTTGGCGCGAGTGGAACGGGCTTGCCATCGCGCAGCAATCGGCGCTCGGCTACATCCAGCCGGAAGGGTCCGAACTCGTATGTTATGTGCTGTCGGTAACTCATAAAACACGGTTAGGCGCTGCGGCTTGTTGTCACGGCGCGAGACCGACTCGACGCAGCAAGTCTGGAAATCGTTGGTCACTGCGAAGGCGGTCAAGCGCCGGATCCACCTTGAGCCAGATCAACCAGGCGTCGCGCTTTTGATAACCGCGCTCGAGCCACTCGAACGCCTGGTCATTGTCGCCAAGCCCCGCGTGAATCAATGCCACGCGGTAGGGAGAGAAGTACCTTTCCTTTGATAGCGCGTTAAGTTTGTCGATGGCCGCAAGCGCCTCACGGGTTCGCCCGGAGACAGCGTAGGCGTGGCCAACCAGTAAGATCGAGAGACGACCTTTGCCCGAGAGATCCATCGCTCTGTCAAACTCGGCGATGGCTTCCTCATACATTGCCTTCTGAGTATATGCCTGACCCAGGAGGACATGGGCCTGTAAGAATTCAGGGTCCATCTCAACGGCGTGTCGAAGCTGGTCTATAGCTTCGTCATACCGCCGTGCGTAATAGAGAACCCATCCGACATCAGAGTTCTGGTTTGGCGAGAGCGGGTCCAGTTCCTGTGCCCGACGTATCTCAGCGACGGCTTCATCGAACCGACCCATCGCTGCCAGGTATTCTGAATACCACTGGTGCGCCGAGGCGTAACCGGGATTCAGGTCGATCGCGTTCCTGAACGCGCTTTCAGCATCTTCCCAATGCCACGTGTGAAGCAGCAAGTGACCCATCGACGCATGCGCTTCCGCCAGCGTCGGGTCTATTTCGAGTGCGCGTGCGGCAGCCGACTGAGCTTTCGGAAACCCTTCCAGTGGTGGTAATGGTTCCCAGGTGACCAGGAGGGTGAGAGAATCGGCCAGGCCCGCGTACGCGAGGGCGTAGCTCGGATCGATTTGAATCGCTTGCTGAAAGTACTCGGCGGCTTTCTTGATGCACCTGGTCGTCCGCTTGTTCAGGAAGTACCGGCCCCTCAGATATACTTGATAGGCTTCGGTGTTCTCAGTGTGATGCTTGCTCAGCAGCTTCTGTTCCTCACCAGTTAACTTCAGAGTCAATGCTTCCACGACCCGTTGAGAGATTGAGTCCTCTACGGCGAAGATGTCCGTGAACTTCACATCGAGCTGTTCCGCCCATAGCGACGCTTCATCGGCGATGCTGACCAACTGAACGGTTACGCGGATCCGGTCGCCTGACACCTGCACGCTTCCTTCCACCACCGAGTCGACTTTCAGCTCTCGTCCGGCGATGACGGGGTCTTGCCTGGATCCTGCGTACTTGAAGATGGAGCTGGTCGGTCGCACAAGGATCTGCCTGACGTTACTGAGTCTGGTTATCAACGCATCCGCTATCCCCAGCCCCAGGTATTCGTCATCGCCATCCGGGCCAAGTGGTTTGAATGGAAGCACCGCAAGCGACCCGCGTGGTGCTGTTTCCACTATCTCCTCGATTACGGTCCGAGACTTCGAGCGGCGCTGGACCAATATCGCATCGCCCTCGGTGATTCTAACGCTGGCTACGAACCGATACCCGCGCTTTGGAACTGTTTCGATATACTTATGCTGTCCGGTATCTTCGCACAAAGCTTTGCGCAAGTCGGAGATGTTGCGCGCGAGAGTTGCTTCTTCGACAAAGGTGTCAGGCCATAGCTTTGTCATCAACTCGTCTTTCTCAACCAGATGGCCGGAACTCTGGACCAGCACAAGAAGCGTGTCGAACACCTTTGGGGGTAGGGGCACGGGTTGGCCGTCGCGCAGAAGGAGTCGCTCCGACGCGTTCAAACGAAAGGGCCCGAATTCATAACAGGACTGCAACGGCTTGCTCATCTTCCCATCAACGGGGACTCAAGTGTTTGCACCCATACTAACCGACACGCTGTCAAAGCCCGGTGTGGAGCGCAGGCTGTCGAAGATTGGGTCCACGCCGACTCGGCTTAGCCAGCAGGACCGCTCGCTGCAGGCCCTTTCAAGCAAAGCGATCGCTTCTTGCTTCTTGCCAAGCGCAGCGAACACCGAGGCCAGATAATATGAATCGACATAAACGCCAGATGACAACGCGATCAGTTCGTCTGAAAGCAGATTGGCTTCGTTGGCGTTTCCCGCTAGCGCATAAGCCCTCGCGAGCCACTCAACCACATAAGGGCTATCATCCAGCGATCTGGCTGTTTCATATTCGGCGATCGCCTCTTGATACATGGCCTTCTGTTCGTACGCACAGCCGAGCCACATTCGCGCGCGAAAATAGTTGGGATCCATATCGAGCGTCGCCCGGCACTGCTCTAACGCGTGATCGTAGTCTTGCCCGAGGTAGAGAATCATGCCCGCGTCTGCGCCTATGATAAGCGAGACCGGGTCCAGGCTCTGCGCCTGTTTGATCTCGGTTAGCGCCTCCTGCCCGCGCCCTAGCTCCGCCAGAAAAATTGCATACCAGTGATGCGCGGTCGCAAAGTTCGTATTCAGCTCGATGGCGCGCTTGTAGTGGGACTCCGCCTTCGCCCATTTCCATGAGTAGATGTGAGCGGCGAGTCCCATTGAAGCATGGCTCTCCGCAAGGGTGTCATCCAGGCGCAAGGCTGTTGTAGCCGACGACACTGCCCTGGGCATTATCTCCGCGGGCTGAACCAGACCGAATCTTCCAAGCATCGAGTAGCAGTCGGCCAGCCCCGCATAAGCCCGTGCGTACGATCGGTCGATCTCGATCGCCCTACAGAAGTGCTCGATACCCTTCTCGTATCCGTCGCGCGTTCGTCTGTTCCAATAGAAGCGGCCCTTCAGATAAAGTCGATGAGCTTCGGCGTTGTCTGTGTCACGGCGGGTGATCAGGCGTTTCTCCTCGCCGGTCAGTCTCAGCACCAATGCATTCGCGACTTGCTCCGAAATAACGTCCTCAACGCTGAAGATGTCTCGGAAGCTCTCATCGAACTTTCCCGCCCATAGCGATCTTCCATCCTCGACGCTCACAAGTTGAGCTGTTACTCGTATCCGATCGGCTACTGTCTGAATGCTGCCGTCAAGCACGTGGCTTACCTTGAGCTCGCGTCCGGCCTGAGAGGCATCCTGCTCGAGACCGCCGTACTTGCGCACTGAACTGGTTGGTCTCACGACGATCTGACTCATGTTGCTCAGTCGCGTTATGAGAGCGTCCGCGAGGCCGAGTTCCAGATACTCGTCGCGCTTTTCGGAGCTGAGCGGCCGGAATGGCAGAACGGCTATTGAGGTAACGGCGGCGTCAGCGTCGAGTTGCTCTTCGAAAATCACTCGCGACCTGACATGGCGCTCGACGATGACCGCGCTGTCTTCAGTCCGAATACACTTCGCCCCGGCAGCGAAGCGATAACCGCGTTTTGGTACGGTCTCGATAAACTTCTGCTCGCCGGTTGATTCGCCCAGTGCCTTGCGCAGATCGGAGATGTTGCGGGCAAGCGTCGCCTCTTCCACGAAAGTGTCAGGCCACAGCATCGACATCAGTTCATCCTTGTCCAGGAGTCGGCCGCTGTTTTCGATGAGAGCCGTCAGGGTGTCAAAGACTTTGGGAGCGAGCGGAACTGGTTCGCCGTCTCGCATCAGCAGGCGCTCGGATGGGTCGAGCCGAAACGGTCCAAACTCGTATAAAGGCCCGTGTTTCTTGCTGAACGCCACAGCCAAAGGGTCCTCAAGAAATACTCAAGAAAACTTCATCGTCCCGTAAAGACTTCAGAACTACTTAGGTTTATTCTCTGCCGCGTAGCAGCGAAACGGAGGCAACTCGATAGCCTCGGAGATTCGCGCTCATTGTAAGACCAAGCTCTGGTCGAGAGCAATGAGGTCGAAGGCTGAAGCAGCGGATTTCGCAATCACGGTATTGAGAAAGGAGGCTCGCATGACGAATTACTTGTTCATCGAGAGCAGGGACCCGTTCGGATCAACAGATACCACGTTTGTCGCCGACACAGCGATCGCTTTGAAGCAACGCGACAACGAGGTCACGGTATTCCTGGTTCAGAACGGGGTGCTCGCGGCTCGACGGAACGCTCGGGGATCTCATCTGCCTCAGTTACCAAAAGCAGGGGTGAGAGTGATCGCCGATGACTTCTCTCTCCGAGAGCGCGGGATCGAGGCAGGCGAATTATTGCCTGGCGTCCAGCAGTCAAGCATCGACTCGCTCGTCGACATCCTCATTCGCGAGAACACAAAAGCCATCTGGCACTGAGGGACACATCGCCGCGCGATGTCCCGTAGGCTGTCTAACCTTCGGGCGCGTTGCAAAAACAACCGCAGGTTGGACGACCTGCGATACATCTTCAAAGGAGGGAATCATGTCCGCCAAGACATTGACACTGGCTTTGATGGATCCGCCTTACGAGTCAGCTAACTCTACAACCGCGCTGCGAATCGTTTCATCGGCGCTGAAGAAGGGAATTAGCGTCAACGTGTTCGCTTATGAAGGAGCGGTGAATCTGCCCTTCAAGGACCAGGCGCCGCATGCCAATCCGGTGAAGGGGACTACCGTCGAAGAGGAAGATCACCCCACGACCAGGAACTTCGTAGCTTCACTGCTCGAGATCGGGAAGGCCGACCCGTTTCTTACCTGGGTCAACTGCGGTTTGTGCGTGGATGAGCGCGGCGCCGGTAACTCGGTGGAAGGCGTGAAGCGCGGCGGCCCAGGCGATTTTCTAAAGATGGCCCAGGAGTCAACCAACACACTGGTAATACCTACCAGGTAGAAAACGGACGGAGGACCAAATGAAAATTCTCAACATAGTAGAAACAGCATACCGCGCGACGCTGGAAGAGCAAGACGACACGATCCTGTGGCTGAGCCGCGCGTTGAAGAACGCCGGCGCCGACCTGTCGATTCTGCTTCGCGGCAACGCCGTGAACTACATAGTCAACCAGGAATGCCCTGTACTCGAGATCGGCAATGCGACGATCAGTCACCCCGCCAGACCAACCGAAGACATCAACAAGCTTCGAGACAAGGGGGTCGATGTATACGCCGTTCAAGAGGACATCGAGGAGCGAGGAATCGACGGCAGATCATGCATCACCAACGTCCGGATGATTCAACGCAGTGACATCGCAGGCCTGTTCGAACGCCACGATCAGGTCTGGCACTGGTAGAACGCTTTGATGAATGCGCCGCCAGTATGGCGCGGTTGAATTGAATCATGTTCAGCAAAAAAGGAGGAGGGAGATAGCGATGACTAGACTTAGGCTTCAGAGGCGTCAAGGATCGATAATCGGCTCACTACTGATTGTTGTTTCACTCGTTACTATTGCGACCGGCGACTTAAAGAACACCAGACGCGCGGAACGTTCCAGGCGCGACAGCTCGGCCCAGAACTTCCTGTTTGTCTGGGCGGGCGACCAGGCCCGTCTGGCGCCTGACTTCCTGGCGGTAATAGATTTTGACGAAACTTCCGCAAACTATGGCAAGGTGATCACGACCCTGCCGCTTCCTGGGCCGGGCGCGAGTGGGAACGAACCTCACCATGTGGGCTTGTCTAAAGATGGCAAGGTCCTGGCCTGTGGCGGGCTGCTGAGTGTACTCAAAGGCCAGAAGGAGATTTTCTTTTTCGATGTCTCGAATCCCACGTCGCCTCAATTCATCTCGTCCGCGGATCCGCCGCTGTCGGCAATTACCGATGAGTTCTACGCGCTACCAGAGGGCGGCTTTCTCGTCACAATGATGGGCGGGGCCAATGGCGCGCACCCAGGCAGAGTGGCTGAGTTCAACAAGGATCTCGAGCTTGTCTCCGAGCACCCCTCGGATCCGCCACACGACGGCTTCAACCCACACGGGATATCGGTCCGACCCGAGTTGAACCTTATGGTCACAAGCGATTTCGTTTGCCCGTCTACAACCTTGCATGCCGTTCCAGGAGGCCTGGACTTGCGAGGCAGCATCCGGGTATGGCTTTTCAAACAGAGGAAGCTTCTGCGGACGATACAGATCCCCGGAGCGGCAGGCACCATCGACGTAAAGCTTATTCCAGGCGATCCCCACCGGCGTGCCTACACGGCGGGTATGGCCGACGACCATCTATATCTGGTCGACACTGCCACCGGTACGGCCAAATCGGTGTTCGACTTCTCGACGATCTCTCCGGGCGGCTTCCCGCAACTCATGCGAATGACCAGTGACGGCACTCGGCTGTTCATCTCGATGAACGCGGCGGGCAAGGTGGTAATGTTTGATACTTCAAATCCCGCGAGTCCTCGAGTGCTGAAGGTGCTCGACCTGGGTGCGAGTTCAGGGCCGCACTACATTGCGCTCACCGCTGACGAGAAGCGGCTCGTAATCACCGACTACTTCTTGAACGAGGATGATTTTGGAAAAGTGCACGCCGAGGGCGATCACAAGGTCCACGTAGCCAATATACTGACCAATGATCTGTTGCTTGATCTAGCATTCAACCTCGATTTCAACGTTGCATTTCCGACTGGCCCGGCACGCCCTCACGGTGTGGCCTTCAAATGACACCCGGAGCCAGGCTCGCTCGATAGCTTGGTGGGAGCCCCTCAAAAGGGCTCTCACCACTCGGGCGCCATCTGCAAAAACCAATTCACTCGGGAAAGATTCTGAACACCATTCAAACCAAGGAGAAACTATGAAAAACCGTATAACGAGCACGTCCAGCCCTGATCGAAGCCTCGTCGCAATAGAGCTCATAGCGCCTCTGCTTCTGCTTTTGGCTGCGATTCTGTCGGCGCAGCCTGGCACTTCGGCCGCCCCTCGAGTCACCCAAAGCTGCGTGGAGGATTTTGCGCTCGATAGCGATCCAAGCATGCCGGGGTTTGCAAGCTCAATCTTTGTTCACAGCCCTTCGGGCAACTTCCGATTTCTTAGTGGCGGCCTCGCCTTGTTCGCGGGAGCCACTGACGTGGTGACCTTTCCTGGCCAGACGGTTACGCGGGCAAAAGTATCCTACCGCGCTTTCGGTGAGGGCTCGATCATTTTTGAAGGCACGGGCGATACGAAGACTTTCATATTGCATCCGACCCCTTTTGCTACCGCTGAAGTCTTGGATACGAGCATGGGAGACAACAGCACGCCGAGTAATATCCTATTCGTGGGTCAGATTGTGCGGATAACGTTGATAGGGTTTGAGGTTTTCTTTGACGATCTGGAGATCGATCCGTGCGGCGCCACGTCGCCGACAAATATTGACGTGCTCGTCAAACCGAAGGCGAACAATCCGCGCAGGGACGGTTTGATCAAGGCGGTTATCCTGTCAAGTCCCGCCTTTGATGCCCGCAGTGTAGACCCGGCTTCAGTTCATTTCGGAGCTGCAAGCATGCCTTTTAGATATTTCTTTGGCGACGAGGATGAAGACGGAGACACTGATCTTATCTTTTTCTTCTTTGTTCAGGAGGTCGGAATTTCCTGCGGGGACACTTCAATCCTTCTCACGGGACTTACTACAGGCGGACAGCCTATTGAGGGCCACGGGGAAATCAAAACACCCGGATGTTAGCCCCCTCGGGTTTCGGGTTTGCGCGCGCGCATTGCGGGAGACGAGACGAGCATACAGATTGGTTCGCTCCAAACGCGCGCCGAGGGAAAAGGGGATGAGCTCAAACACGCCCGGGCGCGGTCCTCCATACTCGCCGGTCGGTCCCGGTTTTCGGGAGGCACGGAGGCACAATGAAGCGAATCAGGCGAACAGAAGTTACGGTCGAAATGCATGAGATCATACTCATAACCGGCTCGCAGGCAACGCGTCTGCCGCCATGCCCTCACTGCCGCGACGCTGTGGCTATGATCACGCCAGAACAAGCGGCTGAGATTGTCGCGGCAAACACGCGTGCGATCTATCGCTGGATAGAAGAGGGTCGAATCCACAGCGCTGAGATCGCAAAGGGCAGGCTTCTCGTTTGTCCAAGATCGCTCTGCGAAGCCATAGGTGAAACACGCCTGTCCATCGACACTGCGCCGTCCAGGGTATTTTGACTGAGACACCTTATAGCAGGTTCATCGGCTTCGGATTATTCGGGTCGCTGTAGTCATAGAAACCGCGGCCGCTCTTTCTACCGTACAAACCCGCCAATACCATGCGCTTCAATAGCGGCGGCGGAGCGAAACGCTTCTCTTTGAACTCGTCGAACATGATGTCCGCTATGTAGTACGTCGTATCAAGACCGACGAAGTCCCCGAGCGTGAGCGGACCCATCGGATAGCCGCATCCGAGCTTCATCGCAGTGTCGATATCCACGATCGACGCGACTCCTTCTTCGAGAGCGCGAATCGAATCGAGCATGTAAGGCACCAGAAGACGGTTCACAATAAAGCCCGTTCGGTCTGAGGTCTGTACCGGAACCTTGCCGATTTCCCGGCCGAATTCGGTAGCAATGCGGAACACCTCGGGGTCGGTGAGAATGGTGCGGACGACTTCGACCAGCTTCATCACCGGCGCCGGGCTGAAGAAGTGCATGCCGATGAAGCGACGCTGGCGCTCAGGACTGGTCGCGGTCATCATCTGGGTTATCGACAGGCTCGAAGTGTTCGATGCGAAGATCGTTTCGCGAGGGCAGATCTTATCCAGCAGTGAATAGACCTTGTTCTTCTCGTGTATGTTTTCAATGATCGCTTCGATGACCAGGTCTGCTGTCGACGCGTCTTCGAGCTTCGTTGATCCATGCAGCCGCCCAATGCTCTGATCGCGGGCCTCCGCGGTCAGACTCCCTTTGTCAACCATCCTGCCGAGCTGCTTCGCGATGTTGCCGAGTCCGCCGTTCAGGAGGTGTTCCGAAACCTCGATGACCGCGACCTCGTGCCCGGCTTGAGCGCAAACCTGCGCGATGCCCGAGCCCATCAAACCGCATCCGAGCACTGCCACTCTATTGATTGCCATCGATGTATTGCCTCCATTCAGTAGTTAGGACCGGGCGCCGCCTTCAGGCCACGAGACGTAGGTTATTACGTCGATAGGGATTGTTCAACCAGAGCGCGAGTGGAGGTTGCCTTCGACCTTTGCGGCGTTGCGTCTCGGCGAGAATGCGGGGTTTCACGCAAGCGGCAAGGCCGCGAAGCGCGGATCGAAGCTCACGTTACCGCCGGTTGAACTTCGCGCAGCCGCCGCTCGAGAAATCGACGCTCGCTGTCATTGGTGACCAGCGCCAGGGCTCGCTCGTAGCTCTTTGCCGCTTCTTCCCGGGATCCAACCCGGCGCAGCAAATCCGCGCGCGCGGCATGCAGCAAATGATACTCGTCGAGATCGCCGGCTGCCGCGAGCGCATCGATAAGCGCAAGCCCGGGGCGAACGCCTTCCGCCATCGCAACCGCCACGGCGCGGTTCAGCGACACGATGGGTGACGGGTGCTGGCTCTCCAGCACATCGTAAAGCCGGACGATCTGATGCCAATCGGTATCTTCGGCTCGCGCCGCCTGACAATGCACGGCCGCAATCGCCGCCTGCACAGCGAACGGACCAGGCTCCCCGCGAAACGCTTCTTCGACAAGCGGCAGCGCTTCGGCAATCTGCCGCGCGTCCCAGCGGCGGCGATCCTGCTCTTCCAGAACGACAAGATCGCCGTTTTTATCGAGACGGGCCTCGCGGCGGGAATCGTGAAGCAGCATGAGAGCGAGAAGACCGGTCGCTTCCGAAGGCGGACGAGGCGTCATTAACATCCTTACCAGGCGCCCAAGGCGGATGGCCTCCGAGCAGAGATCAGTCCTCACGAGCGGCTCGCCTCGAGTCGCCACATAGCCTTCGTTGAAGATCAGATAGATCACGGTCAGCACTGCATCCAGCCGCGCGGGCAGGTCACTGGTTTCTGGCACTCTATACGGAATGCCCGCGTCTCGAATCTTCCGCTTCGCGCGCACGAGCCGCTGCGCCATCGTGGCCGCCGGCACGAGAAAAGCTCTTGCGATCTCGTCCGTCTCCAGACCGCCCAGCGTCCGCAGTGTCAGCGCGACCTGCGCCTCGTGCGCAAGGGCCGGATGACAGCAGGTGAAGATCAGCCGAAGGCGATCGTCGGGAATTTCGTCTGTGAAATAGTCCGGCTCCTCGATGGTCCGGGTCAACGGCGAAGCGGCGTACGATTCAAGTTTTTCCTCAAACCGCGTCCGGCGGCGCAGACGGTCAATGACCTTGAACCGGGCTGTCTGGATGATCCAGGCGCGTGGGAACTCAGGGACGCCGGAGTCCCGCCACTGGTCTACCGCGGCTGCAAATGCTTCCTGCGCCGCCTCTTCGGCCATTTCAAAGTCGCCGAAGAGGCGAATAAGCGTGGCGACGATCCGGCCCCAATCAGAGCGATAAACCGACTCGACTGCGACGTTGGCTTCTGGGAGCATGCCTGATGTTAAATAATTCCGGGCGGTGTGTCGATCCGGGCGCGCGCCGTTCGACTTACTGATGGAGGCAGAGCTATGAAATACATGTTGTTGGTTTATCTGGATGAGCACGCCTTGACCGAGACGGAGCGGGAACACTGTTACGTAGAGTCCGCGCAGCTTACGCAAGATCTCAACGTGAGCGGGCACTATATCTATGCAGGCCCGCTGCACCCGACTTCGACGGCTACCAGCGTCCGGGTGCGCGAAGGCAAACGCGTCGTGACAGATGGTCCGTTTGCGGAGACGCGCGAACAACTGGGTGGTTACTACCTGATCGAGGCGAGTGATCTCGACGAGGCGATGGGCATCGCTGAACGAATTCCAGTAGCGCGTATGGGTACAATCGAGATCCGTCCGGTGCTGGAGATCCCGGGTCTCCCGGAGAACTAAAATGAAATACATATTGGTACGGTCGAGATTCGCCCGGTGATAGAGCTAGCTGGCCTGCCGGAAAAGTAGTGCGAAAGACTTTTGTAGCCTTGCCGCTTGACTATGCGTAAGCTGCCATGCAAGTGGCCAGAAACTTAACCGAGAATCGCAAACCAAAAGGAGACGTTATGCAAAAAATCACCCCATTCCTGTGGTTCAACGACAACGCCGAACAGGCCATGAATTTTTATGTTTCTATTTTCAAGAATTCAAAGGTCTTGAACGTTGCCCGTTATGGAGAAGCAGGGCCTGGCCCGAATGGAACAGTAATGACCGCGACGTTCCAACTCGACGGACAGGAATTTGTGGCTCTAAATGGGGGCCCTCACTTCAAATTCACCGAGGCCATATCGTTTGTTGTGTATTGCGAAACGCAGGAAGAAGTAGACGAGTTCTGGGAGAAGCTCTCTGAGGGCGGAGAGAAATCAAGATGCGGCTGGCTCAAGGACAAGTATGGTTTGTCATGGCAGATCGTCCCCACTGTTTTGGCCGAGCTGTACCAGGACAAAGATGCGGAGAAAACGAAACGAGTCATGGAGGCAATGCTTAAAATGGATAAGCTTGACATAAAGACTTTGAGGCAAGCCTATGAGGGAAAGTGATCCAGGAACTGGAAGTAGATTTTCGACTGAAACCAATCAGGAGGGAAAATCCATGCAATCGAGTATTCAAACCGCTCCCGTCTCCAGGAGGAGGCTCTGGGCCGGACGCATCCTCAGCGCCCTGCCTTCATTGTTCCTGCTCGTGGACGGCGTCGCGAAGTTGGTAAGGCCGGCGCCGGTCGTGGAAGGAACTGTTAAGCTCGGATATCCCGAGACGGTTATCGTTCCTCTTGGGATCGTTTTGCTTACCTGCACCATCCTCTATGTGATTCCGCGCACATCTGTTCTGGGCGCGATCTTGCTGACAGGCTATCTCGGCGGCGCAGTCGCGACACACGTGCGCGTAGGCGACCCACTCTTCACTCACGTCCTTTTCCCCGTTTATCTCGGCGTGCTGATCTGGGGAGGGCTTTACTTGCGTGATAACCGGCTGCGCGCGCTCATTCCTCTGCGAAGTTAGCCACAGCGCATCAGGTCGGACTTTTATCTGGCGCGAGGCGCGCGGTGGAGCGCCGGATACGTGACGAAGTGTTTGAAGTCAGGAGAACGACAACTATGGCAGACAATCAGCGTCCGACGCTTTCAAACGGAAAGGTGTGCTACATCGAGATTCCGGCTAACGATATCAACCGTTCGGCCTCTTTTTACCAGGAAGTGTTCGGTTGGCGGATCAGACAGCGCGGTGACGGTAGCATCGCCTTTGACGATACAGTGGGCGAGGTGAGCGGCACCTGGGTGGTCGGCCGGAAAGCGTCGGCCGAGCCCGGCTTGTTGATCTACATCATGGTAGACAGCGTTGCCGCAACAATAGACGCGGTGATTGCCAGTGGCGGTAAAATTGTGCAACCGATCGGTATGGACGCGCCAGAGGTAACCGCGAGGTTTAGTGATCCGGCAGGAAACGTAATCGGTCTCTATCAGGAACCAACAGGTGAGAACTAGAACTATGAGTAAAAGGAATAGTGACGCGACGAGGGCCCCCGCGAGAGACGTAGATGATTACCTCGCAGCGCTGCCGGAAGACGCGCGCGCCGCCCTCGAGAAGCTTCGCAAGACGATCAAAGCCGCGGCGCCCAAGGCCACCGAGGTCATCAGCTATCAGATCCCGGCCTACAAACACCACGGACTGCTGGTGGGCTTCGCGGCGTTGAAGGGCCACTGCACCTTTCACATCATGAGCGTGGAGGTGACGCGCGCGCACGCCGAGGACCTCAAGGGCTACAAAATCGGCAAAGCGTCGATCCGCTTCGCGCCCGACAAGCCGCTCCCTGCCGCGCTCGTCAACAAGCTGATAAAAGCGCGCATCGCGGAGAACGAGGCGGGCCGGAGTTATGGGAGCCGAAAATGAGGACTTTGAAGTTGCAGAGGTGTTGGCCAGGCATAGGTGACGGGTTGAATCCGTGCAAATCCGTCGAATCAGCGTCATCCGCGGCCTATGCGTTGGGAAGGGATTCTTCCGAACTCGATGGACCACGGATGACACCGATTTGACAGATCCACGCGGATCTTGTTCATTTGATCGCCACTAGTATTTTCGCGATCTGAGATTTATCGAAGGAGAACCTCACTAAGAAAAGGAGCGATGTATGAGCGGAGTAAGAGTCTTGGTCGGTACACGTAAGGGCGCGTTCGTCCTGACCGCGGACGCAAAGCGAAATCACTGGGACATCAGTGGGCCCCACTTCGCGGGCTGGGAGCTCTATCACATCAAGGGATCGCCCGCTGATCCGAATCGGCTGTATGCTTCACAGTCCAGCGGCTGGTTCGGTCAGATCATTCAACGTTCGGACGACGGCGGCAAGACCTGGCACCAACCCGGGACACCGCCAGGCGAACCGACCACTACCCCCGAGGGGATGCCCAAAGCCGAGAGCAACAAGTTCGTCTACGACACCTCTCCTGAAACCGGCAAACCACTCACCACTCACCAGTGGTATGACGGAACGGCGCATCCGTGGGAGTTCAAGCGGGTCTGGCATCTGGAGCCATCACTGACTGATCCCGACACTGTCTACGCCGGGGTTGAGGACGCCGCGTTGTTTTGTTCGAAGGACGGCGGCCAGACGTGGCAGGAGCTCCCCGGACTGCGTGGACACGGAACCGGCCCGTTGTGGCAGCCAGGGGCGGGAGGGATGTGCCTGCACACGATCATTCTGGATCCGAGCGATCCCGGTCGGATATTCATCGCAATCTCAGCAGCGGGGGCCTTCCGAACCGACGACGCCGGCAAGACCTGGAAGCCGATCAACCGTGGATTGCATTCGCAGTACATCCCCGACCCGACGGCGGAGATCGGTCACTGCGTTCATCACATCGCAATGCATCCCTCGCGTCCGGGCGTGCTGTTTATGCAAAAGCACTGGGACGTTATGCGCAGCGATGACGCCGGTGACTCGTGGCGCGAGATCAGCGGGAACTTGCCGACCGACTTCGGATTCGTGATCGACGTTCACGCGCACGAGCCGGAGACGATCTACGTCGTGCCGATCAAAAGCGACTCGGAGCATTACGTGGCCGACGGAAAGCTGCGCGTGTACCGCAGTCGCACCGGCGGAAACGAGTGGGAGGCACTGACGAAGGGTCTGCCTCAAAGCGACTGCTACTTAAACGTGCTGCGCGATGCGATGGCCGTCGACTCACTTGACCCTTGCGGCGTGTATTTCGGCACCAGCGGCGGGCAGGTGTATGCCTCAGCCGATGCCGGAGACAGTTGGGCTCCCATCGTCCGACACCTCCCGCCCGTGATGTCAGTAGAAGTCCAGGTGCTGCCGTGATCCGAGTCGCGCTCCCGTATCATCTGCGAACGCTGGCGAAGGTCGACGACGAAGTGCAGCTCGAGGTTGATGGTCAGGTTACGCTCGGTTCGGTCCTCGACGTACTCGAGGCGCGATATCCGATGCTGCGAGGGACGATCCGCGATCATGTCACCGGGCAGCGGCGACCGTTCTTGAGGTTCTTCGCCTGCGGGGAGGATCTGTCACATGAGGCGCCGGACGCTCCGCTGCCCGACGCGATCGCGACCGGCGCAGAACCTCTTCTCGTCATTGGGGCGATAGCCGGCGGCTAGACGCGACGGCCGCAGTTGGCCTTCTGGCGGAGGTAGCGGCGCATTTTCCATTTTTCATTTTTCATTTTTCATTTGCTAGTGAAGAGAATCAGTCAATGGCAAATATCAAATGACAAATGGAAAATGGAAAATGACAAATGACAAATGGAAAATGGAAAATGCGCCCCGCTACCTCCGCTCGAAGGACGAACTACTAACTCTTTGAAGGGATTCCACTATGCAATTGAACCCGCATCTCAGTTTCAATGGCCAATGCCAGGAAGCGTTCAAGTTCTATCAGCAGTGTCTTGGCGGGAACATGCAATCAATGATGACGCACGGAGATTCGCCGATGGCCGACCAGGTGCCATCAGAATGGCGCGACAAAATTCTTCACGCCACTTTGATTGTCGGGGAGACGACACTGATGGGTGCTGACGTTCCGCCTGATAGCTACAAAGAACCAAGAGGCTTTTCAATAACGATCCAGATCAACGACCCGGCAGACGCAGAACGCATATTCCGTGCGTTGTCGGAAGGCGGAACGGTGACGATGCCGCTGCAGGAGACCTTCTGGGCCGCCCGGTTTGGCATGGTTGTCGATCGATTCGGCATACCGTGGATGGTCAACTGCGGGCAAGCTGCCTAACTATTCGTTCAGGGGGCACAACCCAACCTCTGAGCACCTCTGCGTCCCCTGCGGTTATGAACCCTCCGCATTCCTAACCTAAGGCGCAGAGGTACGCAGGGAAGGACCTAAGATTAATTAGCGAGTCCAGGCATTCCTGACCAATCCTAGACGCCACCTTCGTTCTTCGACTATCATCCTGGCCGACTCACCACAAGATCCCTGGAGGAAGCCATGTCATCGCAACACGTTTCTAAAAGATTGACGCTCTCAAGCAAGGTCGTCGTCACTCTGGTTGTGCTCGCCTTCGCTCTTGCGATGCCTGTTGACGGCCAGGACAAAAGCGCTGAAGTTGCAAGGAAGCTTCAGGGCTTTGACGCGTTCATGGAGAAGACATTAAAGGACTGGAACGCTCCCGGCATTGGCGTAGGCATAATCATCGACGACAAGCTGGTGTTCGCCAGGGGCTACGGCTATCGCGACGTCGAGAAGAAGCTGCCCATCACTTCGCACACGTTATTTCCCATCGCCTCGAACACCAAACTGTTTACCGCCGTGGCCGCCGGAACTCTGGTTGAAGAAGGAAAACTCACCTGGGACCGGCCAATTCGCGAGTCGGTTCCTTCCATCGAGTTTTACGACAACGCATTGAATAACATCGTGACGTTGCGCGACATGCTGGCTCACCGCACCGGAGTCACGCGGCACGATTCGATCTGGTACAAATCGGATTACACAGCCAAAGATCTCTTTCAACGGCTGAAATATCTCGAGCCAAAAGAACCGCCGCGCCAGTTGTTCCTTTACAACAACATGATGTACGCAGGCGTCGGCTACAGCATTCAGTTGCAATCGGGAAAGCCCTGGGGGGATTACGTCCGGGAAAAGATCCTCAAACCGCTGGAGATGAACAGCACTGTCTACTCGATCGCGGACATGCTGAAGCAGCCTGATTACGGAGTTCCGTTCACCGAGAAACGCGACTCTATGGAACTTTATAAGATTCCTTACTATGAAGACACGGATGGCCTTGCCGCGGCGGGCGCGCTCATCTCGAACATCGAGGACATGTCTCACTGGCTGATAGCGCTGATGAACAACGGCAAGTACGCGGGGAAGCAGGTGCTGCCGCCCAGAGTATTGCAAGCCACCCTCGATCCCGCGATTGCGCTGCCAAACAGCGCGGGCGAAACTCGCGGGTGGTGGGAATTGTTGAACAGGGCCTACGGCATGGGCCGCTGGACGGCTTCATACCGAGGGCGGTTGATCGCTTTTCACGGCGGCGATCTGCCTGGCTTTCACTCTCAGATCTCATACATGCCAAACGAGCACATCGGAGTCATCGTGTTCGTGATCGGCAACCACACGGCTCCCCTCTACAATCCGATCAGCTACAACGTGTATGAGCGTCTGGTTGGCATGGACCAGACGCCGTGGACCGACAGGCTGCTGGATATCCGATTAAAGACCAAAAAAGCTGGGACGGAAGCGAGGAGCAAGGCGGGCTATGGTCGGGTGCCAAACACAAAGCCTTCGCATCACCTGGAGGACTATGTGGGCGAGTACGAACATCCGGCGTACGGTATCTTGAGGATCGGATTGAAGGACAATCAGCTTCGGTTCGAGTTTCACAAGTTTAGTTTTCCGATGGCCCATTTTCACTACGACCGTTTTGATACGCCCGACGACGAACAGGACGGGATGTGGTCGGTGAACTTTTCAACCAATCCGCACGGGGACATCGATAAAGCCACGATGTCGCTTGACGAATCTGAAGCCACATTTAGGCGGCGCCCGCCGGCGATCGACGCAGGGGTTGCGCAGCGCCTTGCTGGAACCTATGAAACCCCCGGCGGAGGCAAGTTTCAGGTGGTGATGAAAGCGGGCGGAGGTCTGTACATCGTTTCGTCGGGCTCGCCGGAGGAAAAGCTGATCCCTTACAAAGCGCTCAAGTTCCGCGTGCAGGAGTTTGCGGACGTGATCGTTGAGTTTGTCGAAGAGAACGGGAAGATAACCGCGGTCAAACAGATCGATCCGTCCGGGGAATATGTTTCGAAACGGAATTGAGCAACCCTCATCAATTCGTGATTGAATCTACGCATATCGTCACGTTGGCGCGTACCGTCGTTCGCCGATGAGGCGCTCGTACCTGGTGCGCCGCGGCCTTCCAGCCATCCGACTTTCTTGTTTCGCTGAAAAGTGATGCGCTTGCCCTCCGCCAGGAGGGCCATGTTTATAGGAGACCGTTGCTAAGAGTGCGCCCTCCGTCAGGAGGGCCATGTCCGAGACGGGAATTGAGCATATTCATCAAAGGCAGACATGGCCCTCCTGACGGAGGGCGGCCTTGTGCTACGGTGGATCTATAAACATGGCCCTCCTGGCGGAGGGCGGACAATAAGAATGATGATCCGACAAGACATCACCCAATCCTTCCGATCGCCTATCGCGCGCGCTTTGCTCGGGCGATCTATAAACGCGGCTTTCCCTATTGAGGGCGGAGCCCGATGGAAATGATAATCCAGCAAGACATCGCCCATTCCTTCCAATCGCCTGTCGTGCGGGTGTTGCTCGCCGCGATCGGGATTGCGCTTCTCTACGTTCTGTGGAAAGAAGTCCGGAAGATCCCCGTCAAGCTGTTCACTCTGATGGCCACGGCATTCGTGGACATGGTCGGCTTGCTGATGATCATCCCGCTGTTGCCGTTTTATGTGAAGGAACTGGGCGGGTCGGGTATCGACTTACTCGGCTTGCACTTTGGAATCGGGAGCATCACCGGATTCATTATAGCCTCGTTCACGGTCGCGCAACTCGTAAGCGCGCCAATGTGGGGTCGATTCTCTGATCGCGCCGGGCGGCGGCCGGCCCTGTTGATCGCGTTAGGCGCAGCAGGAATCGCGTATCTGATTTTCGGTTTCGCGCACTCGCTGCTCGTCTTGTTCCTGTCGCGACTGGTGCAGGGGGCGGGCGGGGGAACAGTAGGCGTGATCCAGGCTTACGTGGCCGACTCCACTGACCCGAAGGATCGCGCGCGAGCGCTCGGATGGCTCTCGGCGACAACCAATCTCGGTGTCGCGCTTGGACCGGTGGTAGGTTCCGGCGCCCTTTGGTTAGGCAAGCACGACCTGATGCCCGGGCCGGGGACGTTGGTGCTGGGGCGCGCGATGCCGGGAATCATTGCGGCTGCGCTTTGCGGTCTAAACATGATCTTCGTGGGGCGCTATCTGATTGACTCTCGTGACCTCAGCGAGCAGCCGCAGGCAGGAGAGAAACGCCAAACCTCGCGTCAAGCGATCTGGCGAGTGATCTCGCATTCGGGCGAGCCCGCGTCGCGCCTCATCTTGATTTATGCGATTTCCATCGGCGCCTTCCAGGGAAGCTTTTCGGTTCTTGCGCTCTTCCTGAACGCGCGCTTTCAGGTCACCGACCAGACGATCGGCTATTTCTTCATGTATATCGGGTCGATTTCGGTTTTCACTCGCCTGTTGCTTTTAGGGCGCGCAGTCGATTGGCTGGGCGAGGCGAAGCTCTCGCGTCTGGGGCTCGTGCTTCTTGCTGCGGGCGTTCTGGGGATGCCTTTGTCGCAGAACTTGTGGATGCTGGCGTTGGCTGTAGCGCTGATTCCGCTGGGCACGGCGTTTACTTTTCCGTGTGTGACGGCACTGCTATCGAGGGTGATTGCTCCGAGCGAACGCGGGCTCTACATGGGAATGCAACAGACATATGGTGGGGTGGCTCGGGTCATCGCACCGCAGTTCTTCGGGTGGGCATTTGATTCGATAGGAGTCTCGTCGCCGTACTTCTTTTCGTCGGCAATTATTCTTGCGACGCTTTCACTGGGATTCGGGCTGGATCAGTATGCGAGGCCTGGGCGTGTGGTAGCGCCGGAAGCGAGTGCCGACAAAACCGAGGCGTAGCAGCCCGCTGGAAAAGGGAAGGTCACCGCCGCGCGTCCTTTTGCAGTGTGACTTCGCGATAATCTCAGTTACAATGAGCGCAACTATGGATCGGAAGCTGACAATCGAATACGGAGACGATGTGCTGTTCAGCCTCGGGATGTCCGCCGAGCAGTTCTCGGAGGAAGCCAGATTCCTGCTCGCGGCAAAGCTCTATGAGTTGGGCAAAGTCACTTCTGGACAGGCGGCTCGATTATCGGGCAAAGGGCGGGTCGATTTTTTGATGTCACTTACCAGAATTGGCATCCCGGTGAGCAATCTCCAGCCAGAAGATGCGGATGCTGAATTGGACTTCGCTCGCAATGGCTGAACGCATAGTGATCAATACCGGCCCGTTGATTGCTCTCGCGCGAATGGATGCTCTTGATGTGCCCGGCCAACTCCCTTATGAGTTTATTTGTCCGAGGCAGGTCCGAGAGGAACTCGACGATGGCGCCAGTCTCGGCTACCAAACGATGGGTCTAAATATAATGGCGGTTTCGGCATTCCTCCAATAGTCTTTCGAGCTGATTAATCTCTCCATCGACCTTCATTTTGCTCCGACTGAATTCCTCGAGAACGTTCTCTTTCAACGGGGCGATCTCCCGCTCTTTTGCTTTTATGGCGTTCTTTATCCCTCCCAAACTTGCTGTGTACAAGATTTCAGCACCAGCTCTGACTAGCGCTGCCATAAGAAAGGGAAGAATAAGCCATAGTGAGAAAGCGGTGCCGACCTCCATCTGAATCACGCGCGCATCTACTGCCAAAAAGATACCCAAGCCGGCACCGAAACCCAGAAAGCCGCCAATGAAACATCCTGGCGCCCACGACGGTGATTTGATATCCGTTTTACGGCTCTTAAGCTTACTGACTCGTCCATCCAGATCACCAATGCGCTGATTCTTGTCGCGTTCAAGTGATGGAATCTGTTTTTTCTTCTCATCAATTCGCTCCTGGAGCGTCGTCTCTGCGATCCGAAAGGTGCGTTCATGGCTCTCCTGGGCTTCAGGTATTACTTGGTTGTAGTTGAAGACATTGTCCTGTTTGAATCGGTCCTCAAGATCTGTGGAGTCTTTACTACTCTCTTCCAATCCACTCGCCACACCGACTTGTCGCGCCGTTTCTATAGCTCGATTCAATTTATCGATGGACTCTCGCGCTTGTTTTCTGTGTCTTGCCCGGAGTTGTTCTAAAAGATCATCCACCTGCGCGCGCGTTGTGTCGAAATCGTTATCGATGGCGGCAATAGTGAAAAGGGTCCAGTCGCGCTCTATTGCCTGCTACAACGATTCGATAGCCTCTACCCTCCGCCCAAGACGAGCACGGTATCCCGCAAGCTCATACCAGAACTTCGGTGTTTCCGGGTTAGATTGCGTCGCCTCTTCGGCCAAGGCGGCAGCTTCGGTGAGATCACCGCTAGCCTGGTGGCATCTAGCCAGATGCGAGAGGGCAAGCGCTCTGTGATAACCGTCCTCCGCAATCTTTTGGGCCAAGTCGAAGTTTCTGGTTGCCTGGTCGGAATCATTCTGAGCGACGGCGATGAATCCGAGATATTGATAAGCGAAGTAGTTCGTCAGGTTAGCTTCCAGTGCCTTCTTGAATCTCTCCTTCGCGAGTTCATGCTCACCCTTTTCGTACCATTTGATGCCCTGTTCGAAGTACTGCCGCGACATGTTGTCTAGAGATTCTAACAAGACCCGGAGAATCTCAACTGAAACCTGTGTATGTCGCTCTAAGGCCCAACGAACCTCGCAGAGCCCACCGCCTAGGTAGTCACTCATTTGTTGAATCGCGGCAACCACGCTTTCTGAGTGTTGATAACTGGCGTCGACCATCGTGTCCGCTAGCTCGCCGAATCGTCCCGCTTGATGTGCCAGCTCCGCCTGTAGCGCTGTCGACGTTGCCATCTGGCTCTGCGAGGCCTGTTGAAATAGTGAGGAGACGGTTTTTTGAAGGTCTTTCTGCGCGAACAAATTCGAGCGCAAGGCTGCGTTAAGATTTCGATCCAAGGACCAGTTAGTATTGAGTCTGTGACTCCATGCGAATTCATCGGTGAAAATAGACATAGCTACCCCTAGTGGTACTCGTTCCCAAAAAACTGGGGCGCACAATACTACAGATGAAGAGACGAGGTCAATTCACCAACATATTGCAAAACGCGTGCGCCTTCAAAAAACAGCTTGAGTTGTGAGAACGATCGTTGAACCTACCCATTTATGGGACTTGTGCGTTGCCAATAAGAAACCCAAACCCTGAGTTGGTCTCGATCGCATATACATTGTAATTGTCGAGCCCAAGTTGGAAGCTGAAGGGAGCAGCAATCTCTACCCCCTGCTGTCCAGCAATTTCAATCAACTCCTGTATGTGTTGCTTGACGTAAGCTTCGCATCTCCTAAAGAAATGCCAATAGGAGTTGCACGTGCTTGCCACGTCGACGCTCACGCCCGATGTTGTATACCCGCCGCCAATAGAGTCGTAGACTGTGCCATCTGATACCTGAATCGCAATGTCAATGCCAGCACGGCGCAAGTGTCGGATATCATCATCCGATGGCTTGTATTCCAGCCCGAGAGCACCTGGATACCTGTAATCGCACAACGAATCCGGCCAGTTGTTGTGCATAATCTCGACCAAGCGTTGCCGGTTCCAATCGCCGTGATTCAAAACGTCAATCAGGTAAAAGTGCGTATCGGTGACGCGGGCGAACAGCAATGCCCGAGTGCGTTGAATAAACCCAGATTGGTCTGATACGGTTCCAAGATGGAAGTGGTGTATGTCCCAATCATTCAGAAGGCTATCATTGAAGTTCAAGTCAAGTAACCCCTTGCTTTGATGAGGGGTGACGTCCTCACCGTTTCTTGCCTTCTGACTTATTAGAGCTACACCGGCGGCGTGTTGTGTAGGGCATGAAAACTCCGCCGACACGACAACAGCACGTGGTAACTGACTGATCCGACGCTTCAGCACATTGAAGTACTTAACACAGACGAAGTCGGGACTATCGCCTGCGTCTACAGAGTACCCCACTGCAGTCAACCTGTTGCGCAAGATCTGAGCCCAGTCGACGCTGAGGTCAATTGAGATTCCAGCATCATTCATAGCAACGACAATTCACGAGTCATAGACTGAAGTCCATAGTATCGCACGTTCATTGGCTTCGGACAGTTCGGATCGTCATAATCGTAAAACACGGCCGCGTCGTTCATACCTTCGCGGCGCGGCGCGTCGTGAGGCGGCGGGTCACCGACGGACTAGTCAGCTCCCTCAGCGCATCCTTGCCTACCCACCGGGCCGCGGGCTCTGGTGACTCCGCCAGCCGACGCGACACTATTACCGCGGCTGAGTTGAGAGTGGGATTGCGTTTCCCGATCGCACGCAGCGCCATGTTCACCGCCTTTTTGACGAAGTGACGTTCGTCACTCGCGGCACGCAGCACCAGAATCAAGCCCTGCCGAAACTGCTCGTCGCTCGCGTGCTTGTCATGCACCGTGAGAGACCACAGCAGCGCAAAGGCGGCGCGCTTGACGAACTCGCCTTCCTGTTTGCTCCATTGAGTGACTCTTCGCCAGGCGTGAGGCGTGCGGTCGAAGAGGTTAAAGCACAGCGTGTCGCAGATGCCCCAGTTGTCGAAGTCCCGAACCCACGCATCCATCTGCGCCGGTGTAACGAGCGCCGGGTCGTCGACGAACGACGTCAGCATGCGGGCTTCATACCAGCCGGTTTCCCAGAGCGCCGCGGCGAGCTCGTGATTCCGCCCGAGCGGCTTGGCTACTTTCTGAATGTTGGACATCGACACTCCAAACGCCTTATTCGTGTAGATGCCGTACCGTTTTGACATGTCTTCCAGGACGCGCTTTTCAGCAAGGCGCTTCAGCGACGTGAGCACGGCCTGAACCTGATCTTCGAGCGAGGGCTGCGATGTCGTTTTTGTCGGCTTGGCTTTTGCTCGTGCTGCAGTCGATCGGACGCGGGAATTGACCTTCGGCGCTCTCTTCTTTGCCGGCTTGGCGGGAGCGCTCTTCTTCATCTTCTTCTTGGGCGGCACGCCTGCTCTCCTTCCTCGCTAGGTCTGCTTGATGCGGTGTAGGATTCCACAAAACCAGCAGTTAGTCACGTCCAGCTTGATAGATCGCCAAGCGAGCATTCGGCTGCCAATCACGGAGGGATTAGCCTGTCTATAGAACGCGCCCCCGATTTAGGATCTGTAACTCCGAGGGAGTTACCTTGGAGTTTGGGCATTTCAGCCCACGCAGTGGGCGACAGTGTTTAGCCCAGGGCAAGTCCGCGCAGCCCTGGGTTAGTATGCGGCTGCTGACAGTGGAGCCCACGCAGTGGGCGACAGAAGAAGTTACAGATACGGGATGTGCGCGCTGCTGCCGCCCGCTGCGCGGGCTTAGCAGCCAACGAGCGGACTTCCCCAGGGCCGCGCAGACTTGCCCTGGGCTACACGCTTTCACCGCTACGCGGTTTGTAACTCCGAGGGAGTTACAAAGTTACCATTGTAACTCCGAAGGAGTTACCTCGTTCACGCAAGAACCCATCAGGGGAACAGGTCGCTCCTATGGAGCTACAGCCCGCCACTGCGCCTTCTCCTATAGACAGGCAGCCCCTACGGGATTGGCTCGATGTGTATCGGCAGCCGTCACGGCTACCGATACACATCAGCGGCAATCCGTCAGTGCAAATCGAGGTGCGCCGCGGCTACTGCTTTGCGGCATTTCCCTGCATCTTTTCGCGCGTCGCGTTATCGCGCGCGGACTCCTCAGCCGAAAAGATCTCAGGAGCGAAGTCCGACGCCTCGAAGATCGGGCGAAGCTCGCACTCACCTTCGCCCAGCACCTTGAGGAAGCGCGTCGTCCATTCGATCGCTTCAGGCATCGACTTCACCTGGAACACCGCGTAGGAGGCGACCAACTCCTTCGTCTCGACAAACGGACCGTCGGTCACGGTGACTTTGCCTTCGGACAGCTTGACTCGCGCGCCCTTCGAACTCGGTTGGAGCCCGTCGGTCGCCAGCAGCACCCCGGCGTTTGTAATCTCCTCGATAAATCTTCCCATCCTCTCAAGGAGCTCCTTAGTCGGGGGTGCGCCCGCCTCGGAGTGGTTGTCTGCTTTGAGCAATCCCAATATTCGCATTGTCGTTTTCTCCTTCTGGTTTATTAATGAGCCGGCTCCGGACTGTCTTGACCGGATGAACCCTGGCTCTGCTGCAGCGTTACGACTTCGTCTGATTGTCGATCTGAGCGCGCAGACGTTCTTCCTGCTCCCTGAGCTCGGGTGTGAACTCTGCGCCGAACTCCTCCATCTCGAACACCTGGCGAATCTCGATCTCGCCGTCGGGCGCGTCAGCGGGGCTGGGGCAGCGCTTAACCCACGCGACAGCTTCGTCCAGCGACTCGACTCGCCACATCCAGAAGCCGGCGATCAGTTCCTTTGTCTCGGCGAAGGGCCCGTCGATCACGCTCACATTTCCCCCAGAGAACCTGACGCGCTTGCCCTTTGAGCTCGGGTGAAGCCCCTCGCCCGCGAGCATCACGCCCGCTTTCACCAGCTCTTCGTTGTACCGTCCCATTTCGGTCAGAAGCTTCTCATCCGGGAGAACGCCCGCCTCAGATTCCTTGTTAGCTTTGATGATGACCATCACTCGCATCGCAATATCTCCTTGTGGTTTAGAATTCAGCCTTGAGCTCATGCCCGGTCTGGACCGGCTGAACCCTGGCTCTATTTATACAATCGAACGAGCGGCAGCGAAATCGACAGACTCAGTATCTTTTTTCTTTTGGGGGTGGGCCGTACTTGTTAAGAGCCGGCACATGCCTTGACTTCTTGCGTCTTGCCGGTCTCGATGGTCCGATAGTATTCACGAAAGCTTGTAAGCTGTCGGGGCGTCGGTTACAGTCAGCGCCTGGTGATCGGCGGATTGAAATACAAAGTCAGCCAAGTTGCGAGAATGGTTCGAAGCGGAGGATGAGGAGATAAAGAAATGAGGATCCATGCGATTAGGTTGGCGCTGCCACTGACATGCGTACTGTTGAGTACTCCGGTCCTGAACACAACAACACTCGGAATAAAAGATGGTGTTACTGCGCGAGCGCAGACGCAGGCGAGGAATCCAGCTCGAGAGGCACTCATTGCGCGGGCCAAATCGTTCGAGCTCAATACACCCTACGTGGCTCCTCCCGGTGACCCACTCGAGCATACTGCGTCGGGATACGCGAAGGTTATGTGCTCGGCGGTGTTTATTACCGGGCTCGATCCCGAGTTCGCCTCAAAGAACATCGGTGGCTTCACCGGTCCTTTCGAGGAGCGAGACAAGCTTGGCAAGCCTGTTATCGATCGAGCTAAGCAGACTGTCACCGTAAACGCGCCCAGCGGAGTGAAGCGCATTGCCAGGTATCTCGGCAGTCAAGGATGTGTGACGCTTCCGGCGGGCACGGACTCGCTGAGCTTTAAGCCTATAACGGTAAAAAGCAAATTGCCGGATGCTTCAACTCAAGCGTGGCCGATGGGTGATGTGTTGCCCAGGGAACCTCTGCCCTCGGAGATCAACTCAGCAAAACTGAAGGCAGCAGTCGACGCGGCGTTTGAACTTGCCGAAGGCATGACCGCGGCGTTCGTCGTAACGTGGAAAGGCCGCATCATCGCCGAACGCTATCGAGAAGGCATCACCACGAGCACTCCGCTCGAGAGCTGGTCCATGGGCAAGAGTCTGATCGCCACGTTGATGGGCATCCTCGTAAAACAAGGTGTCTACGACCTGTGGCAACCGGCGCCAATTCCCGAATGGCAGGGCAAAGGCGATCCGCGAGCAAAGATTCGCATAGCCGATATCATGCATATGTCGAGCGGCTTGCGAATCCGGGCGCCTCAGGATCCCGACTACGATCCATCTATCGGATATTCTGATCACTTCTACTTTTACACTGGAGGCATCAACACCTTTCAATACGCCGCAACGCGACCGCAGCAGTGGCCGCCGAACACAGTGGGTCGCTATCGCAACTGCGATCCGTCGTTGATCAGCTATCTCATTCGCCTGGCGGTCGAGAAGCGCGGCGAGGAGTACCTGTCGTTTCCCCAGCGCGCGCTGTTCGACAAGATCGGCATCAGGACGATGGTGCTGGAAACTGATCCGTATGGAAACTTCCTCACACAAGGGTATGAGTTTGGATCGGGGCGCGATTGGGCGCGGCTCGGGAATCTTTATCTTGAGGACGGTGTGTGGCGGGGCGAGCGGATTCTGCCCGAGGGATTCGCGAAATTTGTGAGCACGATTGCGCCGGCGTGGGAAGCCGACAAGCGTCCGGTTTACGGCGCGTTCTTCTGGATCAACGGCGACGGAGGGTATCCGGTGCCGAAGGACGCTTATTTCATGGCCGGCGCAGGCGGGCAGTGGACAATGATAATTCCTTCGCATGATCTGGTTGTGGTAAGGCTCGGGCATTATCGAGGCAGCCGCGAGGGAACTCAGTCGTTCAGGAAATCGCTTGCGATCTTGATGGAAGCTGTGCCGAAGAAATGATCGCGTACTATGTCCCACCGTACCTAGCGATTCGTGTGTAGTAGATCGAAGACAAAAACAAGCAATAGATGGTTCTGAATGGGACGCGCCAGAGCGCGGTTAGCGCCGGCTTTAATGCCGTCCAAAGCTCTTTCCATTCCGTAGGCTGTAATCGCTAAGATCGGCGTAGTTCTGAATTCGGGCATCGCTCGAAGTCTCTGGATCATTTCGATTCCATCAAGGCGCGGCATAGTAATATCAGTGATGATTAAGTCTGGCGATTCGGCGCGGGCTTGCTCCATGCCGTCAATGCCGTCTACGGCCAGCACTACCTTAAAGCCTGACAGTTCCAGAATGGACTTCATTAGGGCGCGGGCGTCAGGAGTGTCTTCAACAACTAGAATCTTAGCCATAGAGCACCTCCAACACGAAAGCCGTGCGATTTAGTCTCCGTTATAATCAAAAACGGATAGACTCTCCTGGCTCGGTGAGGGGGTCAGGTAGGTAAGTATTATTGAGAACGAGTTGACAAGTTGAGAATCAAGAAGTGGGCTTTCCGTTAGGAATGCATTGCTCTCCTCTCGATCCCGCCCACAAGCTCTTATAATAATCGACACTGTTGCGTTGACACAATGGTACTTCCAAGGTGCGAATTGCAAAACCAGCGATACCGTTTATGATTAGGCTAATCGTTTGAGGACGCGATAAGAGAGTTCCACGCCCGACGCGATTCCCGCGATCTAAGGGGAATTAGACGTTGTGCGACGACTCGCTCCTGGAGGTTTGACCATGCGTATAGCTCATAAGCTCGCACTTGGAGTCGTCCTTCTGACTATGAGCCCAGCAGCGTTTGCTCAGAAGACCGAGTTGCGGATTTTGCGCTCGAGCCATGAACTGACCGCGGTGTTGGGACAAGTAGTAGAAGTGAGATTAGAAGGGATCGCGGAACGACGCGCGCCGTCGCTCCCAGTGGAGCGTTTCGAGGTGATTGTAAGGCAACACGGTGTCACGTTGCGCGCCGTCGTTCGTGGCGCGACGCCGACGCTTATGACGACGGAAGAATTCTCGCAATACATTGGCAGAGCGGGCCAGGTTCCTGACACTCAGGAACTAGCGGCGCAGCTGAAGCCTGTCTGTCTGTTGTCGTTCACGGTACCGCTCGGCTTGGTTTCGGGCGACGCAACCGCCATCATCATATATAACGGCAGCCAACGGAGCGATGATTTCAACTTCAGGATCGTCGATTTCCCCCCAACACCTCACGTAGTGACTTGGGCCCCAGTGGTTTCGCTTAGTAGGCCAACTGGGCCCCCGACACCGGAACAGATTAAAAACTCAGAAGGGCGGGGATTGATGATTCGACCAGGGCAGGATCTGGAGCTCAATCTTATGCCTCTCATCGATCCCGAAACACCAGACTCCGCCGTACTCGTCACGTTTAAACAGGGATCTCTGAGCCGCGAGGTAAAGGCCCGGGTCACCAGGAAGGACCCTGTGCAGCGCGAAGGAAACGGTCTGATGTTTTCTCCGATGCGGTATGAGGTGTTAGTGCGACCACCGGATGAACTGTCCGAAGGGCCAGTCGATATTGAGGTCAGGTTACGTATTAACAGTAAACTGAGCGGGCCAGGCATCGCCTCCGCCACCGTGATGGCAGCGGACGCGATCAGCGATAACGAATTGCCACGAGTTGTCGCCATCGGCGATGTGAAGATCGGCGCTGGCCAGGCGACGCAGCTTGTAGTTAGAAATGATTCAGGCGCGGACCCGTCCAAATTTGTAGTCGTCTTAGAACAGGGGTCATCGCGCACTCTAGTTAAGCCGGAGAGAAGCCTGGCATCAAACTACGTTGGCGGCTCGGCTCCCGTGATTTTATACGTTCGGGCCCCGGCCGACCTGAGCGGAAAGTTCACCCTAACAGTCGCCGATGAGAGTCGCGGTTTGAAAACAAGATCAGCCGACGGGGTCGATCTGGAAATCTCTGAGGATGTTCTTCCGCCGGCGATTACGAGAATAATCCAGGCATCCAAACAGGACATTGGAATGTTAACCGCCATGCGAGAAGAGGCGTTGCGATCCGGCAACGAATTTCGCGATTACGATCCCTTCTATCGCTACGTCACAATACAAGCGACTGGCATCGATTATGAACCCACGCACGTTCGTATTCGCTTCGTGCAGGGCAGCCGCAGCTTCACACTAGGGCCCGCGGATTTCGCTCTTTCGGTCGGCGATAGACTTGTCGTCCGCGTGCCTCAAGAGATAATGCCCGGCCAGGTGCTTATAAACGTCCAGAACATCGGCTTCAATCGTACAAGCGATCCGGCTACAGGGGTGGTCGAGATAACTCAACCGCCGAGGAAGCGCTGATTAAATGATGCGCACTTACTAGGAGTCACACGCCTCGAGCGTCGCAGCAGTGACCATATCTTGCCTCGTGGCGATATGTAGTCGCCCAACTGACCGAGAAGTCCCAAATCAAAAACGTGTGTCAGCCTCTCGCATCTCGATTCAGCGGCAGAGTTGGCCGGACTGGTTCCAAGACCTGATGACATGCCGTCGATGGCCGTCAGCGCGCCACGTCCAGATTTGGTCATCGAGCTTCCCTATCGCTGGCGACGGGAGACTTACGCACCGATAGTTGACTGGAAGACGCCAAGCGAGGCCGTGGTTTCAGAGTTGTCTTTGAACCAGGAGACTCAACCCAGGCGCGGTGGTAGCAGGTGATCAAGTTCGTCAACACCCTTGTGCCCGGTATAGTTTTACTCAAACCCTGCCGCTTGTCTGGGCGCCGCTCTTCGCGATTGCGTACTCGAAGACGCCGTGTCGATGGATGAGTTCACAACGCCTCGACATTCTTTTACCCGCACTTGACAAACTTTGACATACACTAGGTTATCCTTTGTGTGCCGCAAGGTTGCCTGGAGGTTGAGATGAATACAAAAAGAAAAAGGTTCTGGAGCGGCAATAAACGCTTCCGGCTTATGCTCACGCTGGAACTGGCGGTTATGCTGCCGGCCGCAGCGCTCATATATGTCAACTTCCACCACCTGGAATCCATCAAGCGCGACAAAAACGTGGAGGCCACCATCCACCGCGACTTCCAGTATATGCTCTCAGTCTCCGAGAAGAAGATCAACGACAAGATCTACGCAATGACCGAGGAAATGCGGGATGTTTTTCCATCTCCGGACACCGGCACCGAGTTGGATAAAGCCGGAAAGCTCGAGCTCATTTTGTCAAAGAATCCGTGGCTGGCGCACGCGTTCCTTTTCGACGCTGAAAAGGGCCTCTTATTTCGTTCGCAGCCGCAGCAGACGACTGACCGGTACTTTCGTGAAGAGCAGTATCGCGCGAGCGAAATGTACCGTGGGTGGTTTGGGATGGAAGGCAAGATGCTTTGCGATGGGATGAACAACAAGAGCCGGGCCATCACATGCTACGGCGGTCCGGTAAAGCGGGCTGAAGGCTTCGGTTTTGTCACGACTGCCTTCTTTACTTTCCCGCAGCTCTCCAGGGACCGAGTTGTTTTCGGCGGGGTCAGCTTCGATTCCGATTACCTCAAACAAACCTTTTTCCCGAAAATGTTCGAAGAGCTAGTCGCCCAGAGGGTGACTGAAGATCATGGGAATCAGCTTCACCTTGCGATGATGGTCTATCCCACGGACCACGGCGGAGAGCAAGGAGATAGTCTGTTCGCCGCTTCAACTGGGTGGGGCGAAGGAAAACCAGAGGTTTCGCGCAACCTCGACGACGTTTTCCGGGGGCTATCGCTGGGAGTCAAGTTCCAGGGCACGAGCGCAGATGCGATTGCCGGCCGATGGGTTCAGCAAAGCTTTGTCATTCTTGGCGTGCTCTCATTGCTGATGATCGGCGGGCTGGTACTGACATATCGCAGCGTCAGCAAGGAGATGGCCCTGGCCCGTCTGAAATCCGACTTCGTTTCCAACGTGTCGCACGAGCTTCGCACGCCTCTGTCGCTGATCCAGTTGTACGCGGAGACACTCGAGCTTGGGCGCATCAAGACCCAGGAGAAAAAGGACGAGTACTACCGCATCATTCGCAAGGAGAGCGAGCGGCTGGGCCGCTTGATCAACAACATCCTCGATTTCTCGCGCATAGAGGCCGGACGAAAGGAGTACGATATGCGTGAGACTGATATCGCCGAGTTGGTGCGCAACACCCTGGACGCCTATCGCTATCAAATCGAGAAAAACGGTTTCGCGTTTGAGGCGAGCATCGATTCGAGCATCCCAACCGTGCGTGTTGACCGGGAAGCGATCGCGCGCGCGCTCGTCAACCTTGTCAACAACGCACTGAAGTATTCGGCCGATGAAAAGTTCCTTGCGGTTAAGCTGTATAGCACGAGTGGCGTGGTGAAGCTTGAGGTAGTCGATCGCGGCATCGGCATCGCTCGGCGTGACCAGTCGAAGATCTTCGAGAAGTTCTATCGGACCTGTGACCCATTGGTGCATAACACGAAGGGAAGCGGCCTGGGCTTATCCCTCGTCCGCCACATCACCAACGCGCACGGAGGGGAGGTGGAGGTGGAGAGCATACCAGGGAAGGGCAGCAAGTTCACTCTGTCCTTGCCGCTGCCAATGGACACGCAGCGGCCGGCGAATAGCGCGGTATCAGGGGTGACCGCATGATGTCAGCCGATATAGACACTAATCAACTAAGGCGTAGTCGGCCGGCGCCCAATCGGAAGGTGATTAGCCCGCGCGCCGCAGCGGCGTTGAGAGGAGCGCAATGATGAAAACGCGCATATTGATCGTCGAGGACGAACCTGCCATGGTGGCCGGACTGCGTGACAACTTTGAATACGAAGGCTACGACGTCATCAGCGCGCACGACGGAGTAGCGGGTCTCGAACGCGCGCTGGCTGAACATCCCGACCTTGTGGTGCTGGACGTAATGATGCCACGGATGAGTGGACTCGACGTCTGCAAGCAGTTGAAAGCGAAGCGACCGTCACTGCCCATCATCATGCTGACGGCGCGCGGTCAGGAGATTGACAAGGTCGTGGGCCTGGAGTTGGGCGCCGATGATTACGTCACCAAGCCGTTCTCGATCCGCGAGCTGTTGGCGCGAGTGAAGGCGGTCCTGCGTCGGGTGTCACCGCCGTCAGCCATGCCGGAGGTCTATCGATTCAGTGATGTCGAGATCAACATCCGCAGCAATGAGGTGCGACGCGCCGGGGCGCCTGTCGAGCTGTCATCGAAGGAGTTCGCGCTGCTGACTTACTTTGTCGCCCACCCCGCGGAAACGCTGAGCCGCGATCGCTTGCTGGATGAGGTATGGGGCTATGAGAACTATCCCAACACTCGCACCGTAGACACGCACATCCTTCATCTCAGGCAGAAGCTTGAACCTAATCCTGAAGAACCGCGACTTTTTCTGACCGTGCACGGCAGCGGTTACAAATTCGTAGGATGAGGTAATGATCTTATGAGTCACTCAGGATTCAGCGGCGCGTTGGCGGCAGGTCTGGCGGTTGATGTCCAGCTCCCATCGGCTACGAGCCGGAGATTAGGTAAGCGGGCACGCGACGAGGAGCTGGAGTTGAAGCTCGCCGCGCTTCGTAAGGACTACGCCGATCTGCATGCCGGACTCTTCGAAGCTGCGCAGGTGTACCGTCGCCTGTGCGCACCGCGTCTGGTCCGGCACGGTGATTTTGAGATTGCCAGCGAGGTTTTCGCTGCTCGCCACCTGCCCGGTGACTTTTTCACCTTGGCGGAGACTGGCGACGACGTAACACTTGCCCTGGGTGACATCAGCGGCAAAGGTCTGGCAGCCGGGATGTGGATTACGCTTCTGTTAGGGCTGGTCGGGACGCATAGCGCCGCGCGTGCGGAGCCGCAGGTGATTGTTACCGGAGTCAACCGTGACCTCTGCCGGATGTCGTTGGGGGCGCCGCTGACCAGCTTGTTCCTGGCGAGTCTCGATTCGGTAACCGGAATGCTTCACTACTGCAGCGCCGGACATCCTCCCGCGTTGCTGTTGCGCGCAGACGGCAAGCTCGAATCGCTTTCCGAAGGAGGGCCGCTTCTCGGCGCCGTTCCAGAGGCCCGGTTCGTTAGCGGAAGGGTGGAATTGCGGGTCGGGGACGTACTGCTGGCTTACTCCGACGGTGTCCTCGAGGCACGCAATTACGCAGATCAGGAATTCGGCTTCGAGCATCTCGAAGCGCAGTTGCGCCGTGCGCGAGGCGGCTCCCCCGATGCAGTTTTGTTTTCGATGCTCGCCGCCGTTCAAGATTTCGCTGGTGCTTGCGCGCAAGCCGACGACATGTCGCTCGTCGTGGTGCGTCGCCTGGATCCGCGAGGGAACGGATGAGAGGAAGTACGCCCCTCGCGGAACAGAGCCGCTGGGCCGTAATAGGCGGCGTTACGAACGCCGCTGTAAACGACGAGGTTTCACGTTCAGTCCCACCGGGCGGGCGGCGTGGGTACTAAATGGCGACAATAAGATACATCGTCAACGACGTTGACCGCGCTATAGCTTTCTACACGCAGCACCTTGGCTTCAAGCTCGATCGACAAGCCGGTTCCGCATTTGCCACCGTTTCGAGGGGTGATCTTACCCTCTGGCTCAGCGGTCCGCAGAGTTCTGCTGCTCGTGCAATGCCCGACGGACGCCGCCCGGAACCGGGTGGCTGGAATCGCCTGGTCTTGGAAGTGGAGGACCTGGCCTCTCGGGTTGCGGAGATGAAAAATGCGAGCATCAGCTTTCGCAATGAAATCGTTGTGGGTCCCGGAGGAAGCCAAATCCTGGCGGAAGACCCGGACGGAAATCCGGTCGAGCTATTCGAGCCTGCCTCATAAGTTACATCATGACCATTTCAAGAATAACCCTCATCCAGCTACTCTCTCATTCTACGACATTGAAACCGTCAACGTAATCGGACCCAGGTGTGACTACATACAGCCAACAGGCGAGATACGGTCACCGATAAACGCAATAAACCAGGAATCATTAGGCCGTCTCCTGGGCCCAATGTTGCATCGTATTGATAGTGGGGAGTCTGGTTTGTACTCATGGTATGCGGAAGGAGTTAGAACAATGTTAACAATTCGGAAGTTCGTTTCATTTCTTGTGAGTGTCATCATCGTTGCTCTACCCGTGGCGGCGCTCGCCGCGGGGGCAACAGTTAAGAATGACCGGAAGTCTTTGAACGGAGCTCGGGTAGTGGCGCCGGTAAACCTGGCGATTCTCATTCAGGACGATCTGGTTTCTCACGTCAGCAACGAGTTGGATATCACCCGCGACTTCATCCGATCGCTGCCTGAAGGATCGCAGGTGATGGTCGGCTACATTAGGAGCGGGAGCTTGCAGGTGCGCCAGCCGTTTACACGCGACCTCGGAACGGCGGCCCGATCTTTGCGCGTTCTGGTCTCGAGGACTTCGGCCTCGCCCTACAACCCCTATGTCGAAGTCCTGGAGGCGCTGCGTAAGTTCGACTCGACGACGAACAGGAATCCTAACGTAGTGTTGCTGATATCCGACGGTCTAGATGTCTCACGCGGCTTTGATTCGGATTCGGTACTCAACTCGATTGACCTGGAGCGAGCGATCGCGGAGGCAAAGCGGCGGGACGTGTCGGTCTTCTCCTTTTACGCCCCGTCGGTCGGTTTAACTCAGCGGAATCTCCTCGCAGCCAGTTGGGGCCAGAGTTCGCTTAATCGTATTTCAGATGAAACGGGGGGAAAGGCGTTCTTTCAGGGCATGACGGACTTTGTGACGTTCAACTCATACTTCGAGCGCTTGACGCGGGCGCTGAATCAATTGGAGTCCGTAGAGTAACCGAGTTTTTCACAACGCCTTCTCGTAGGCTCACCTGCCCGCCAGAGGTGTTCTGCGTTTTGCAGCAACGAGGTCTACAATCGGTCACCAACAATTGTTGATGACGTGTCCGCGAAGCTCCTGGTTTCTTTCGCCGACGCGTCCGCAGACGTCCTGGCAAAGCCGGCGCCGAAGAGCCCGCCTTCGTTCGATGGCAAAATTAGCGGGCTTGTCGCCTTCCTGGCCTATCACGAAACATATCACGTCGGCCAGGTCGCTTATCTCCGAAAGTGGCTCGGCTATGGTCAAAGCGTCGGATAGATCGAGACATCGAACGGCTGATGTCGATCTGGCGCGGTTAAACCGTCGTAGGATTGAAGTGAGATTTCAGTAAGATCACAGAGGAGACACACGATGAAATACATGTTGCTGATTTACCATGACGAACAACGTTGGAGCGAGCTCGGCGAGTCCGAGCGGCAGCAGATTTACGGCGAGTACCGAAAGTTGAGGGAAGAGCTCCAATCCCGCGGACAATTTCTAAACGGCTCTCAGTTGCAGCCTGTCACCACTGCCACCAGCATCCGTGTCCGCGACGGCAAGGAACTCGTGACCGACGGGCCGTTTGCGGAGACGCATGAACAACTCGGCGGTTATTTTCTGATAGAAGCGAGGAACCTCGATGAGGCAAACGCAATTGCCGCGCGAATTCCGTCAGCGCGAACGGGCACCATCGAAGTTCGCCCGCTGGTAGAGACGCAAGCGGAGGCGACGGCATAGTTGATGTGCAATCCCGGTGGTGAGTCAGTTTGAGTTCAGAGTTCAAGCTTCAGCTTGCTTCTCATGTTCATATGGAGGAACGAGCAGGCTGAAGCTTGGACTCTGAACTCAAATCCGGGTGAATTGCATACGATCGAAAAGTGTGCAACGCTCGCCATGTGCCGCTGGCGAGCGAGATACTCGAGCAGGTCTTCCGTGAAGAGTACGGTCGAATCATAGCCACGTTGATTCGTCTGTCGGGATCATTTGACCTGGCGGAAGACTCTTTGCAGGAGGCCTTCGCCTCCGCGGCCGCGAATTGGGAGAAAGACGGCGCACCGCGAAATCCGGGCGCATGGTTAACAACAGTCGCTCATCGGAAGTTGCTCGATGCGGTGCGCCGGGAAAAGACTAAGGCCGAGAAACAACCCGCGCTCGAATACGAATCGGAAAGACTGCAGCCCTATGACCAGCCACCATCGTTGGAAGAAGGTGTGGAATATCCCGATGACAGATTGCGTTTGATTTTCACTTGCTGTCATCCATCCTTGGGCCGCGAAGCGCAGGTTGCTTTGACGCTGCGCACGCTGGGCGGACTCACCACGACAGAGATTGCCCGCGGGTTTCTTGTGCCCGAGCCAACTTTGGCCCAGCGGCTGGTGCGAGCCAAGAACAAGATTCGCGTTGCCCGAATTCCTTATGAAGTTCCGTCACTCGAATTGTTGGGTGAACGTCTCTCTGCCGTGCAAACCGTCATCTATCTGATCTTCAACGAAGGCTATTCGGCGACCTCGGGCGTCAGCCTGGTGAGAAGAGATCTGTGCATCGAAGCGATTCGTCTGGCGCGGGTTCTCTGTGAATTGTTGGCGCTCGAACCTGAGAATCTTGGTTTATTGGCGTTGATGCTGTTGCAGGACTCGCGACGCGAGGCTCGCATGAACGAGCACGACGAGATCGTGACCTTGGAAGACCAGGATCGGTCACGTTGGGATCACAAGGAAATCGAAGAGGGTTTAGTATTAATCGAGACGGCGCTTCGGTTGGGGCGCGTCGGCAATTATCAACTTCAAGCCGCCCTCGCCGCGGTGCATGCTGAAGCAAAGTACGCTGACGAAACCGATTGGCCGCAAATTGTAGCGCTCTACAAAGAGCTGATGCGCATTAATTCATCGCCGATCGTGGCCTTGAATCATGCAGCGGCAGTCGCGATGAGCGAAGGACTCGAAAAAGGTTTGCGTTTGTTGGAGGAAGCGGGCGTCTCTGGAAAACTGGATCACTACTATCTGTTTCATGCATCGCGCGCCGACCTGTTGCGAAGGCTCAGCCGCTCACAGGAAGCGGCGACCGCCTACACTCGCGCTCTCTCACTCGCGACGAATAGAGTCGAGCAGCAGTACATCCGCAAGCGTCTGATTGAAGTGACCTGATAAATTGCCCTTCACCACTATTCCACTGCGAGGACTTCCAGGGCGAATCGATCTGCGAGCTGTCACAAACGCTCGCGATTGAATTTGGCCAATTTGCCGAGCTGACGCGAATCACTTTCGTATCGGGCCTTCGCCTGCTGCCAGTAATAGATCGCGCGATAGAACCTCGTGTAGCCGCGGGTACGGCGATCGCATTGATCGGTGTCGGCTTCTTTCTTGAGTCTCACCGTAACCAGCATTTTCGGATACTTGCGACCAACGGCCGGCAACGCCCGAAAGGAAGGCGACTCGGTAAACGTTGCTCCGCAGCCCTGCGTATTGAATAGAAAGAAGCTCGAGATGATCTTGAATCGACCGTCATCGACAAACATCAGTGCAAGGTCGTTGTAGTTCTCACCCGCGTTCGAGTGAGTGCTGTAGATAACGAAAGCGTCATTCTGAGAGTTGAGATGCACCAGCGGATGGTCTTCCCGGAAAGCCGTGAACCTGTCGGTCTTTATGTCCATCACGTCAAGCAGTTCGATCTTTGGCTCGAGACCGAACACTGCCAGCACCGTTGCTTCACCTTCGTAGGGCGTTCCCTCATTAGCATCGCCGGCCAAGAGATCGGCGCTCAACAGCAAGAGCGATCTGCCCTCGCTTTTTATCCACCGCGAATCGAAGCCCTTTATCTCGATGTCGCTTTCCAAAACTATGCTTTCTCGCTCGTCGTCTATCTTCCTAATGGGAACGGAACCGTGCGCGATCGCGGCGTCGTCGTGCGTTGAATCAGTCTGCAGATCCGGAAACACTTTTCGGAAGAGGTCGAAGTAAGTAATCTTCGATCCCTGTTGAACGGGACTCTTCAGATCAACTGACTGCGTGCCGGCGCCATCCCGGGCAGCCTCGGGCGAAACCGAGCACAGGGTCAGCATCAGAAAGAGAGCGCGCGCGGTGATCAATGTGCAATTCATGCTGTAGCCTCCCCTCTTGTGGAGCAGTTTACCTCATTCTGGTCGTCGGATCGTCGAACAGAATCCAGGTACGGCGAATGTCGATACTGCTCGCCGATGCCTTAGCCCTGAGCATCGCCTCTCCCAGCGTCAGATGTGGCCGGTGAAAACGATGTAGCCGCCCTACGAATTCACGACAGAACTCCAGGAGTCATGTCTTTTCGTCTCCTTCCTCGTGGATTGTCAGGTCACAAGATTCTCAATAAGAGCCAAAGAGCAACTGCCCTTATCCAGTCAGGGCGAATCGGAGTATGAGCGAATCTATCCCGGCAGAATCGCTGTGTGATGTTTTAGCGCTATTCGGCACTTTAAGCTGGAACCAGGCTAGAGCCGGTTATTTGGTCCCGGGTTTCTGCACCGGCGAGAGATATAGAGAGTCGGAAGCACCGGTACATAGACTAAACAGTCCATAGAACGGCGAGAAGAGATAGGACCTGTAAGACTGCGGAACCGAAAAAGACGAAAGGAGCCGGGACGCGATGCAACAGGACAGGCGCAGCTCAATCGACCACAAGAGTGCCGGCATCTTTCTTCGTCCGGCATTGTGTGGAGCCCGGGCCGCTTCGGCCGGGCAGGGCGAAGCCGGTCGTGGCGCGATGAGCCATTTCCTTGTCCGGTATTACCGCAGGTGGATCAGGTTACACGAGGAAAGACTGCGCATTCGACGCGCCGTTGCTTCGTCCGAGCCGTTTGCCTGGGGAGCTGATTGGGCCATCAGTCGGCCGGTCGACGGAGCAGACAGTTGTCGCGATGAGGAGGCGCAACTTCGCGCGCTGGCCCAAAAGGCGGCAGAAGCGAGCAACCAATTCTTTGCGTATGAGACGCCAGGCGATTTCGAACTTGTTGGCAACCAACTGTCATTCACTTCTCCAGTACAAACGCGCTACCCGGAAAACAACACGGCGTTGGCTCGGTGGTACCCAGGCTGGAGGGAGTCGAAGCGCGCTGTGCTCGTACTTCCACACTGGAACGGAAAGGTCTGGCAATACGGCGTCTTTTGCCGACTGCTGAACCTGATCGGGATTTCGGCGCTAGTCGTCGTTCTTCCGTATCATGAGCAGCGAAAGCCTGCGGGAGCCGAGGGCGCCGAATATGCCGTCTCCGCGAATCTGGGTCGCACAATAGAAGCTGCGCGACAGAGCGTCAGCGACATTCGCTCTTGCGCGGACTGGCTTGAGAGCCAGGGTTGTACGCGCCTCGGACTGGTCGGCACCAGCTTGGGCGCCGGCTACGGATTCCTGGCCAGCGCGCACGACAGCCGTTTTTGCGTCAATGTATTTGTGCATTGCGCCCCTTCGATCTCTGACGTCGTCTGGACCGGCAAAGCAACGCGACGCATCCGCCATGCCCTCCGGCGGCACGTCGGTAGGCAACAACTCCGCGACATCTGGCGGGTGATCGATCCGATTTCGCATGTCGACAAATTCGCGGTCTACGCAAAGAGATCATTGCTTGTCACAGCACGCTACGACACCACGTTTCTGCCCGAGCATTTCAGAAGAATCCGGCGTGCGCTGGCGGAGCGCGGTTCGCTGCATAAGGTTGTTAGTTTGCCCTGCGGGCATTACTCGCTTGGCGACGTGCCATGGATGGCGCTCGCCGGATATCACATCTGTTCCTTCCTGGCTGGAAATCTTTAGGGAGGAGTTGAGACATGGAACTCACATCAGGAGGAAGAATATGTCACAAACTGTTTTCAACGATGACGCAAAGACGCCTGTCGCGAGGGAGGATGTCGAACTGGCCGTGCGCACAGCGCTTGCCGATGCTCTGGAGAGGCCAGTTGACGAGATCCTGCCGCAAAACGATCTCGAAAACGATCTAGGCCTTGATTCCCTTGGACTGATTCAGGTGAACGTTGCTATCGAGGAGCAATTCCACATTCCGATCCTCGACAGCGAATCGCCCGAGTTCGCTCTTCACACAGTGGAAGATTTAACAACGTTCGTTGCCGATAAGGCGGAAACAACACGATCGTATCAGGAGGAATAGATATGACAGCAACGCAAGCGGTCGAACAAGAAGCGGCAGTCCGCACCAAGCAAGAGCAGCGAGAATACGAGCGAGCGCAGGTCGCCGCTCACTATCAAAACAGTCCCGAGGTCTTTTCGCTGGTCCTTGACAGCGCTCTGACTTACTCGACTGGAATATACATGAGAGCAGACGACGACCTCGAAACCGTGCAACAGAGAAAGTTTGCTTATATCCAGCGGCTGGTGGCCATTCAGCCCGACGAGCGTGTGCTCGATGTTGGGTGTGGCTGGGGTAGCAATCTGCTTTACCTTGCTGCTCACACCGAGGGCATCTTTCACGGCGTTACGCTGAGCTCGCGGCAAGCCGAAGAGCTGTTGCGGCGAGCCAGAAGCCGCGGGCTTCAGGATCGAGTGAAAATCGAGGTCTGCCACGTTGAAGACCTCGCTCTGCCGCCTGAGTCTGTGGATGTGGTTCTTTTTTCCGGCAGCATAGTCCACATGCGCAATCGCGCAGACATTCACCAGATGGTGAAACGCATTTTGAACCCCGGCGGCAGGATGCTGATTTCCGACTGTTACTTCCCGGCGCAGATTCGGGGCGACCGCGCGAGCAGCGCCACTGACTACATCTTCTATAAGACCCTCGGTTACTGCCTGCTGTTGAACCTGCATGAGGAGTTGGCGCTGATCGAGACCGCGGGACTTGACATCCTGCACGTGCAGGACTTGACCAGGTCCTACGCGCGAACGCTCGGCACCTGGATCGACAAGATCCGCGTGAACCGCGAAAAGATCGAAGCCCTGGCGCCTGGGTTCGCCGCGGTGCTTCAGGGTTATATGACGGTCGCCCAACTCTCGTTCGCCCGTCGCACCGCCCTCGAGTATATGATCCTCGCCACGAAGGGGCAGCCGCGCGCAAACGTCGGCTCGTGGAGCATGGCGGAGGAGGGGGTATGACTGCGCGTAGCATCTCAGGAATCTTGCGAGCCCGAGCGAATTCACGCCGCGCCGACGAAGTGGCCATCCGATTCAGGGAAGGAGCCGGTTGGACTGCGTGGACGTGGCGCGAATTCTGGGAAGCGGCGGCCATATCCGGGACGGGACTGTTGGAGTCAGGGGTTCGCCCTGGAGATCACGTGCTTGTAGCCGTGCCTGATGTCCGTCCCGCCGTCGCATGTCTGTTTGGCCTCTGGGCGATCGGCGCAGTGCCGATCCAGATCGGGCTGCCGTTTCGATTGACGGATCGCGCCGCGTTCCTGCCACAACTCGTCGAGACGGCTCGCCGTCTCGACGCACGCTTCCTGTTGGCATCGCAAGCGCTGTCCGGCTTCGCGCCGCCTGGAGCAATCAAGGTCTTGACCGCGGAAGATATGTTATCGGCTGGGTCAGCCGTTTCTCTACGCACTGACGAATCGAGTGCCACGGCCTTCATTCAATTGACAAGCGGCACCACCAGCCGGCCCAGGGGAGTTGTGATCCCGCACGACCGGCTCATGCTTCACCTGGAACATATCAGCCAAGCGCTGCCGAGCCATTCCGAATCGGTCGCGGTCTCGTGGCTCCCACTGCATCATGACATGGGTTTAATCGGGGGATTGCTGTTTCCTATCTATAACGGTTTTCCGGCGTACATGATCTCGACCGCGGACTTTCAGCGCCAACCCTGGGTGTGGCTCGAGACGATGTCACGCTTTCGCGCTACGATTTGTGCCGCTCCTACCTCTGCATATGCCATGTGTTTGTCGCTTGCGCAAAGACTCTCGGGGGCAAACCTGGATTTAAGCGCGTGGGAGTGTGCAATGGTCGGAGCGGAGCCGATTTCAGCCGCCCTGCTCCGCCGCTTTAGCGCGGCTTTCGCTGCGTACGGCTTCCGCCCCGAAGCCTTCTTTCCAGTTTACGGTCTCGCGGAAGCTACCGTGGCTGTGAGCTTCCCCGCATTGCTCAGTCCTGTGCGAGTTGACCGCATTGACCGGGTGAAGCTGGAGTGTGAGGGCCGAGCGATTCCGGAGGACGCGGATGAAAGCACGCTGGAGTTTGTGAGTGTAGGGCGCGCGATCCCTGGCAGCGAAATACGCATCGTCGACGAATCCTGGGTGGCGCTTCCCGAAAGGATAATTGGCGAAATCGTCGTGCGTGCCGAGACGCTTTCCGCGGGCTACTACGGAGAGCCGGAGGCAACCGAAGAGGCAGTGCGGGACGGCTGGCTTCGCACCGGTGACCTCGGCTACCAGGCAGACCAATTACTCTTCGTGACCGGTCGCAAGAAAGAAATAATCATCAAAGCCGGGCACAACCTTATACCCTCCGCGCTGGAAGAGATCGTCGCGGAGGTTGCCGGAGTACGGGCAGGCGCGGTGGCAGCCGTGGGAGTCCGCTCCGCCGCCCGCGAAACTGAGATGGTATGGATCGTCGCGGAGACGCGACTTGACGCCAGCGAATACGAAGCCCTTTTACAGAGCATTCGCGCCGCCCTCAAATCACATGGAGTCGTGGTGGATCGGGTGCTGCTGACGCCCCCGAAGACGATGCCGAAGACTACGAGCGGTAAAATTCAGCGGCTTGCCATCGCTCGAATGCTGGAAACCGGCAACCCTGCGCTGATGGCCGAAGGGAGGGCCCCAATCCGGTCGTAATGCGAGCAAGTCTGTCTTAGGACGGAAACCAATACAGTGCCGATCCCGTGCCAAGGAATGCTTACACTCGCTGATAGCAACAAAACAACTGCGAAATGAACGACGCTCGGCGCGGCAAACGTAGCGCCAGCCTCCGGCGCACGCAGTGGCGGACTTTCCGCAAGGAGTCGAGATGTTCCAAAATGGCGATGTGCGTCAAGGCGGTGGTTGACGTAGCGCCGTGCCAATGCTTCTCACGCGGCGGGCACCACACGACATCGCCCGGCCGAATTTCCTCTTTTGGACCTCCCTCGCTTTGCACCCAGCCACACCCGGACGTGACGATCAGTGTCTGCCCGAGCGGATGGATGTGCCATGCAGTCCGAGCGCCGGGCTCGAACGTGACGCTGACGCCGAGCACGCGTGCCGGCTCGGGTGCTTGGAACAGGGGGTCATTACCTACAGCGCCGGTAAAATACTCGTCCGGCCTTTGCCGGAAGGCTGTGAGCCATCTCTTTTGATGTCCATTTCGTTACTCCTCCACTTGGATTGTCTTCTTACCTGGTCATCCTATTTCCCCGACGTGGCTGTTGAACTAAGAGCGTGTTGAGCGCGGCACGAGCTTGA